>Ga0302319_10008150_pt1 | contig 20469 bp, 17 predicted proteins | sample Bog_T0_2_FD_203319 | JGI IMG/M metagenome (GOLD analysis project Ga0302319, IMG submission 203319) | Peat permafrost microbial communities from Stordalen Mire near Abisko, Sweden - Bog_T0_2 | ecosystem: Environmental > Terrestrial > Soil > Wetlands > Peat | place: Sweden: Abisko, Stordalen Mire... | reverse complement strand
GTCATCACGGTTGAAGAAGCCAAGTCGCTGGAGACCGAGCTTGACGTCGTCGAGGGCATGCAGTTCGACCGCGGCTACATCTCGCCCTACTTCGTCACCAACGCCGACAAGATGCGCGTCGAAATGGACGACGCCTATATCCTGATCAACGAGAAGAAGCTGTCGTCGCTGAACGAGCTGCTGCCGCTGCTCGAGGCCGTGGTGCAGACCGGCAAACCGCTGGTCATCGTCGCCGAGGACGTCGAAGGCGAGGCGCTGGCCACCCTGGTGGTCAACCGTCTGCGTGGCGGCCTGAAAGTTGCCGCGGTCAAGGCGCCGGGCTTCGGCGATCGCCGCAAGGCCATGCTGCAGGACATCGCGATCCTGACCGGCGGCCAGGCGATCTCGGAAGATCTCGGCATCAAGCTCGAGAATGTCACGCTTGCCATGCTCGGCCGCGCCAAGAAGGTGATGATCGACAAGGAAAACACCACCATCGTCAACGGCGCCGGCAAGAAGGCCGACATCGAAGCTCGCGTCGCCCAGATCAAGGCGCAGATCGAGGAAACCACCTCGGACTACGACCGTGAGAAGCTGCAGGAGCGCCTCGCCAAGCTCGCCGGCGGCGTCGCGGTGATCCGCGTTGGCGGCGCGACCGAGGTCGAGGTCAAGGAGCGCAAGGACCGCGTCGACGACGCGATGCATGCGACCCGCGCGGCCGTCGAAGAAGGCATCGTGCCGGGCGGCGGCGTCGCCCTGCTCCGGGCTTCGGAGCAGCTCAAGGGCCTGAAGACCAAGAACGACGACCAGAAGACCGGCGTCGAGATCGTGCGTAAGGCGCTGTCCTGGCCGGCCCGCCAGATCGCCATCAACGCGGGCGAGGACGGTTCCGTCATCGTCGGCAAGATCCTCGAGAACAAGACCTATGCCTGGGGCTTCGACTCGCAGACCGGCGAATATGGCGACCTCGTCAAGAAGGGCATCATCGACCCCACCAAGGTGGTTCGTGCAGCGATCCAGAACGCGGCTTCGGTCGCCGCGCTGCTGATCACCACCGAAGCCATGGTGGCCGAACTGCCGAAGAAGAACGCCGGCGCCGGCGGTGGCGGCGGAATGCCCCCGGGCGGCGGCATGGGCGGCATGGATTTCTGATCCAGCCGTTCCGACCAACGCAACAAATGCAAAACCCCGGCAGCGATGCCGGGGTTTTTTGTTTTGATTCTGCACCAACCGGTACAGCCAGGCATCCACGTCCGGCACCGTCGACACCACCCCCTCGGGATCGACGATCCGCCGGAACGCGGTCAGCGTCACCCGTAGCGCGATGCGGTCCCTGGTCAGCATCTCCTGCGCGGTGATTTCGACACTGCGGACGCAGATCGAGGCGCTTGACCTCGATCTTGCGGCCGACCACCCAGAAGGCGTGCCGGCCCGGCGGCAGCCGCTCCAGCAGCCGGCCCTCGATCTGCAACAGACCCGCCTCATGGTTCTCGACCACCGTTTCGCTGACGATGGTCGGACGGTTGCGCTCGATCATCGCTAGATGCCGGGCGCTGACGCGCGGATCCATCGGTCACGTCGATCCGCTCGACATCGATGCGGGTCGCGACCTTCCAGTAGACCCGGATCTGCCAGGGCGTCATCAGATGCGCCGGACGACCGTCGAGGCTGACGATGGCGATCTCATGGGCCTTGGTCTCCACCACCTCGAACAGTCGAGCTGTGAGATCAGGAATGAGCGTGCCTTCGCGGTTACACTCCGACCGGCGTCATTGCGAGGAGCGCAGCGACGAAGCAATCCAGCTGTTTTCAGTGGCAAAGCTGGATTGCTTCGCTGCGCTCGCAATGACGGTACTAGAATTGAAAACTGCAGGGCTGATTGACGAGATCGGCGACGACGCGCTTGGCCAGAAAGCGCTGCCGATAGCCTCAATCGATCCGGGCCACCACCGCGAGGCGCTTGATGCCCTGGTTGCGAAACGCGTTCAGGAAGGCGTTGTAGTCCTTGAACGAGACGCAGCCGTTGGAATCGCCGTTGGGGCCGAGCATGTAGGTGTGCGCCAGCAGGCCGGAGCGACCGAAGATCGAGTCCTCGCCACCGACCGGGGTAAGCCGCAGCGCCGGGACGCCATGAAACAGCGCCTCGCGCGGCGTCAGTTCGTAAAGATGCGGCGGGGTGACGCCGCGCATCCGGACATTCGCCGAGCTTGGATCGTCGAGCTTGTCGCCGAGACCCGAATGCGCCTCCAGCTTCGAACCGTCGGGCAGATAGACCGCGTGCGCTGAAATGTCGTAGACCGCGGTCGAGCGGTCGTAGCGCGGCTCGTTGCCGCCGAGCGCCGGATTTGAGCTATTGCCCAGCGATCCCGTGATGTTGGTATCGGCGGAGGCATAGGCCAACAGTGATCCGCGCGACGGCGGCTTGCCCCAGAGTTTTTCAAACACCGACGGCCTGTCGATGCCGGTGATCGACAGCACCGCCGCCTTGGCGCGTTGCGCCATGTCCCGAACGGAGGCGCCCGGGGTTTTCCGGGGGGCGGCGTCGAGGCGCGGCGGCGCCGGTGCCGGTAACGGCGCGATCGCCGCCACTTGAACCGGAGCGCTGCGCGGCGCGGTTTCTTTCGGCTTCGCGATGTCAGCGAGCTTGGGGGTCTCGGCTGGCTTCAAGGCCGGTCGCGTCGTCGCGGTCGCGTCGGCTTGCAGCGCCTGCCGCGCCGGCTGGCCTTGCGGCGCCGCCGCCGCGAAGCGATCCTCAAACGACAGCGACCCGTCGGCCGCGGCCGACGCCTGCGGCATCGCTTCGGTCAGCGCCGCGATCGGCCGCGTCGCGGCGGCCGCGGCACGCTGGACCGGGACCGCCAGGTCCGGCGGCCGGCTGACCACCGGGACGTCAAAATCGGCGCTGTCGAGGCGCGGATAGACGCTGGCGGCAAAGATCGTGGTGTAGACGGTCCAGGCGCAGCCCAGTGCCAGGCAGCCGATCGCAGTGCTGGCGAACAGAGGAAGCGATGCGGATTTCCGGGAGCTGGTTCTGGGCTTTTCGACCTGGGGCTTCTCGACCACGGAATCGTAACCCAAACGCGTACTGCTACTCATCCTACTCGCACCCAAACTGAGTTCCACCGTGTTCCCTTTCCAGGGCCGGGTCCGTCGATGCGGGTTGTGACCGCACGTCGAACGCGAACCTGTGCGCGATGATCAGCAAAAGTTACGCTGGTCGTCTCGCAGCAACACGAAGCACGATTAAGGCGACTTTTAGTTAAATGCGGATTAAGTCGAGGCAGATTGCGGCATGGTTAACCAATTGCGGCGAATCCGAGACATGGTTAACCGATCGGGGCAGGATCAAGGCGCCCTGCTCGCTGCATGCGCCAATTCCGGCGGCGGGGAGCGGTCGAGCACCGCGCCCTTGGGATCCTGCAACAGATAAATGGCGTAGGTTTCGATGGTCAGGGGTCCGCGCCGGCGCGGCAGTTCCGCGACCTGCTCGACCCGCGCGAAGGCTTGCCCCAGATAGGGCCGGCCACCCGGCCGGGCCTCGTCAACATACAGCAGCTTGCCGTCGAGCAGCTGAGCGTCGGGCTCGGGCATGTTGACCCAGCGGATGCGCTCACCCTGCTGCGCCACGCAGCTGCCTTTCGGCAGATAGAAGGCAAGCCAGCCGGTGGTGCCGTAATCCGGCGCCAGCACGCAGGCGGCCCCGACGCGCTGACGAACCGCTTCGATCTGGTCGGCAAGCCGGCGCCAGCCGACGCCGACGCTGCGCACGGTGGCATCTCGGCCAAAGCCCGTCAGGATTCCGGTATCGGCCTGCACGATCAACAAGACGAACAGCAGAACCCCCGAGGGCGCTGCCCAACGCCGGCAGACATCGGCGATGCGCTGCAGCCGCGGCTCCCAGCGCATCCCATCGGCGGCCACCGCGGCGGCGACCGCGAAGGCCGGATAGACCGGCGCCAGCCAGTTGGCTTCGACCCTTGCATGCAGCGCGTGCCAGTCGAAATAGGCGATGATGGGCCAGAACATCGCATTGATCAGCACCCGGGCGGCCAACGCGCCGGGCTTGCGCGCGACCAGCGCGTACAGGCCCATCGCGCCCAGGATCGAAACCAGCGGCGTCGCGAAACCGATCTGGGTCGGGATCAGCTCGGCGAGATAGGCCGGCGTGAATTGCTCGATCCGGGCGCGGCCGAACTGCTTGAGGAAGGAGACATAGTGGTGATCAACATTCCACAGGATGACCGGCGAAAATACCGCCAGCGCCACCAGGCCGCCGAGATAGGGCCAGGGCGATTTGAGCCAGCGCCGTAACTCGGCAACGCCGAGCAGCCAGATCAGGATCGCCGGGCCGAAAAACAGCGCACTGTATTTTGACAATAGCGCCAGGCCGACCGCCAAGCCGACCACGAGCCACCATGGCCCGCGGCCGGTCTGCAGCACCTTGGCGAGCGCCAACAGTACAAAGCTCGAGGCCACCAGCAAAGGCGAATCCGGCGTGACGATCAGGGTGCCGACCGCCGCCATCAGCGTGATGTTGAGCAGGATGGTCGCGCTCGCCGCCACGCGGACACCACCGAACAGGATCGCGGTGGCGCGCCAGATCGCAAAACTCATCGGCAGCGCCAGCAGGATCGATGCTACTCGCACGCCGAATTGGCTGTCGCCCGCGATCAGCGTGCCCAGGCGGATCACCACCGCGACCATCGGCGGATGGTCGTAATAGCCGCCGGCCAGATGCTGCGACCACATCCAGTAATAGGCTTCGTCGAAGGTCAGCGGCGTGAACGCGGCGGCGACCAGCCGCAACGCCACCAGCGCCAGGACGGTCAGGACCGTGGCGCGGACGGTCCGCAGGTCGTCCGGATTCATCGCCGCGTCATCGCCGGCGCCAGACGAACAATCCGGACATGGCGTAATTCCAGACCACGCCCATCAGCGCGCCCGCCGCCCCGGCCAGCCACCAGATCGGTTCCTGATCAAATACCGACGCGGCGACGCCGACATTGGCCAAGAGACCGACGCCGCACACCAGATAAAACAGCAACAAGCCGCGCAGGATCGCAAAGCCCTTCAGCCGCTGGTCGCGATAGGTGAGAAAATTGTTCAGGATGAAATTGCTCGTCATCGCCGACAGCGCGCCAACGCCCTGCGCTTCCGGAAAGGGCAAGGCAAAGCCCTTGAGCGCTGTGTACAGCGCCGAAAAATGCACCAGCAGGCCGATTGATCCGACCATGGCAAACATCAGAAACCGCAGCGACACCGTGTCATGGGTCAGTTTCGCCAGCACCAGCCCCAGGAAATCCAGCGCCACCATCGAGTCCAATTTGCTCTCGCCGTGCAGCCTTGCGCCGAACGTGTATGGAATTTCCATGGTGCGCAGCCCGCCGCGGGCGGTCGCGATGATATCGAGCAGGATCTTGAAGCCCTGGGTCGAAAGTTGCGGGGCCAGCTGTTCGAAGCGGTCGCGCCGGATCATGAAGAAGCCGCTCATCGGGTCGGCGATCTCGACCCGCAGCAGCCGTTTTGCCACCCCGGTGGCCAGCGCGCTGGCGCCGGCCCGTTGCCGGTTGAAGCTGTCGGCGCTGCCGCCTTCGACATAGCGGCTGCCGACCACGAGCTCGGCCGCGCCGGCCTGCAGCAGCTCAAGCATCTTCGGCAACTGGGTCTCGTCGTGCTGCAGGTCGGCGTCGATCACGGCGGCGCAGGGCGCGCTGGACGCCAGGATACCCTCGATACAGGCGCCGGACAGGCCGCGGCGTCCGATCCGCCGGATACAGCGAACGCGGCAATCCTGCCGCGCGAGATCGCGCACCACCTGCCAGGTGCGGTCGGGAGAATTGTCATCGACAAAGATGACTTCCCAGGCGACGCCCGCGAGCGCAGCTTCCAGCCGCCGCAGCAGCGTGGAGACATTATCACGCTCATTGAAGGTCGGGACGACGACCGAGAGCTGCGGCGGACTGCTGGCCTGCAACGGGATTTCGGGGCTCGGTCGGATGGCTTCATTCATGCCGCAGCGTATATCCGCCGCCTCAGGCGATGCCAAGGCGCGGCTTCAGGCCCACAGACAAGGGCGTTTGGTCACCCGCCGGCAACCGTTTCGCGGATCTGATGCCTGGGGTAAGCGGCCCAGAAAAGGGCCTGAAAATGCTAACGACCACGAACAGAAGATGCGCGTACATCCGGCGCTACCTAGCTATTCAGTGGTCGTACCAGCGCCGGTGCTATTAAGCATCAACGTCGCCGTTGTCACCACCATAGGCACAGGCCGGACATAAAGCAAGGGAAGAAACGCGCAAGGCGCGGGTTCGAGACCTTTAGCCTTCATTTACCATAAACGCCATAGTTTCGCGTGAACGCTGCATCACGCCAAGGCTGCTCCATGTTCCACGAAGGCTTGTTGAGAGAAGGCTCGACGATCGTCTACGATGCCCCCGCGGAGCTGCGAAAATGGCCCTCGCTGGGCGGCAAACGGCGGGAAGGCTGCAACGAACCTTACCTGATTTCCGTCGGCACGATCGCCGATTGCATCCGGCGATTACTGGCCAAGCCGGTCAAGGCCATTTCGCTGTATCATATTGTTACCGCGCCGCAGCTGGCCTTTAATCGGTCGATTCTCACAGCGGGAGACGCGGCTGAAATCGCGCTGCGCCGCGATTTCCCGGCCGACCCGGCTGCGGACAACCGCGCGCCGATCGGAACCGGCGCTCCCGGAGACCCCGGTGCCACAGCCCCGGGACTCGCGGAGACGGCTATTGCGGCACCTCTCGCACCACCGGCCCCCGAACCGGCGGTGTCGAAGCGACCGGCTTGGCCGGCAGCTCGGTCTTCTGCTGCGGCTTCGGCTTTCCACCTTGCCCAATCGGCCCATAGAAGATCGCCACCACCAGCACCACGGATGCAACAATAGCGCCTAAAATACCTGCGACGGATTCGGAATTCATCAGACCATCCTGGCCGCATTTCGAACAGACATCTCGGGATCACCACAGAGGGTCGCCATGGGGCGCTACGGACCAGCGGAACTTAATCGGCCCTTGCTCAAATGCCAGGAAAAAGTTCGAGCCGATCGGGTCCCGCCTCAACCGGAACGATAGCCAGGATTTGGGCCTGATTGCGGTCGGGAATCGTCCGTTGGCAGCTGCCCGCCGAATGGGCCTGCGCGCCGCCGCCTTCGGATGCGACAAACTGGCCAATCCCAATCGGGTTGTAGGCTTCGATCGATCCATTCCGTTGTGCCTGTCCATCCCCGAGACCCGCCCGTGAGCAAGTCCCCCAAGACTCCACTCAAGTCCGATTCCAACTCCGCTTCAAAACAATCCGGCCGGATCCATATCGGTGTCGGCGGCTGGACCTTTGCGCCCTGGCGCGGGGTATTCTATCCGGACAAGCTGACGCAGGCCAGGGAGCTCGCCTACGCCGCGTCAAAACTGACCTCGATCGAGATCAACGGCACCTATTACGGCTCGCAGAAGCCGGACAGTTTCCGCAAATGGGCGCGCGAGGTGCCGGACGGTTTCGTGTTTTCGCTGAAGGGGCCGCGCTTTGCCACCAACCGCCGGGTGCTGGCGGAGGCCGGCGATTCCATCAAGCGCTTCTATGATTCAGGGGTGCTCGAACTCGGCGATCGGCTCGGTCCGGTGCTCTGGCAATTCGCGCCGACCAAGAAATTCGACGCCGCCGATTTCGGCCGGTTTCTCGAATTGCTGCCGCGACAGCTCGACGGACGGGCGCTGCGCCACGTCGTCGAAGTGCGTCACCCGAGTTTTGCCGTGCAAGGCTTCGTGGCGCTGTTGCGCCAATTCGCCACGCCGGTGGTGTTCGCCGAGCACGAAAAATACCCTGGTATCGCCGATGTCGCCGGCGACTTTGTCTATGCGCGGCTGCAGAAGGGCGATGACGACATCAAGACCTGTTATCCACCCAAGCAGCTCGACGCCTGGGCGAACCGGCTCAGGATCTGGGCCGCGGGCGGCGAGCCGGACGATCTGCCTCGCGTCGATCCGGCACCGGCCAGCAAGGCCCCGCGCGATGTCTTCGCCTATGTGATCCATGAAGGCAAAGTCCGCGCGCCGGCCGGCGCGATGGAATTGATCGCGCGCGTCTCGTAGGCTGTTCGGCATGGCCCAAGCGCGGACGCTCTTCACCATCGGCTATGAACAGACACCGGCAGGGTCCGTGCTCGACGAACTCGAAGCCGCCGGGGTCAAGCTTTTGGTGGACGTGCGCGCGGTGGCGTCCTCACGCCGCCCTGGTTTTTCGAAGAGCCAGCTCCGGGCCGGGCTGGACGAGCGCGGGATAGCCTATCTGCATTTGCGCGGGCTCGGCACACCGAAGGAGGGCCGGCTGGCCGCGCGCAGCGGCCAGTTCGATGATCTGCACCGGATCTATGCCCAGCATCTGACAACCGCGCAGGCCAGGCAAGAGCTCGACGAATTGTCGGCGCTGGTGACCAAGTCCGGCCCGGTCTGCATCCTGTGCTACGAACGCGATCACCGCCATTGCCACCGGCAGTGGATCGCCGAGATCATCGCGGATCGCGATGGCGCGCGGGTGGAAAATCTGGCGGCGAAGCAGATGTGAGGGATGGCTGTTAGGTTCACCTGTGAGCCATTTCATACATGACCTCGACAGCATGCCCATATCATGCCGCCGATCGCCCTGCCCCTGCAGGCCTGACGCGCCGAAAGGTCCATCATGCGTCGATATCTCCGCCTACTTTGCGGTGTCGCCCTTGTGTTCCCCTTGGCATCGGCGCACGCCGAGCCGGTATCGCCGGTGGTGCTTGCACAACCCGCTGTTTTCAGGCTCCTCGTCTTCCATGACTCGGAGGTCGACACGCCCGCATCGATATCAACCGACCTGCAGCTGCTTCGTGACGACTACAACAAAGCCGTGCTGGGTGGGAACCTGGCTGGCTTGACCGAGCCTGAGTTCTATTGGCGCAAGCTTTCGGAACATCCGGCGCGATATTTGCACCCATCCACGGCGAGAACGCATCAAACAACCCGAAACAAAGCCGATGCGTCCGGCTCGGCATTTGCGGTCAGCGAGGAAGGCATCCTGATTACCAATGCCCATATGGTTAGCGACGACAGCAGTGAGCTGCTGCAGGATCCGAAATATGTGTTTGGGCTTCTACAGCAGCCGTTCGTGAGCGAATGGAATCATTTGACCCTCGAGCTTCGCGGCAGTCCTGCCGCGGCGGATACCGAATCCGTCACGGGCGCGCTGCTGCTCTGGTATGCCTCGCAGAGTGCCTTCGCGGTCTCCTACAAGGGCGTTCATGTCGTGTTGCGGTATGACACTCCCGAGAAGTCTCTGCTGTCAACCGTCCCAGAAATGCCCGTCGCGGTGGAAGCCACCACCAGCGTGCTGGCGGTGGGCCGCGGCTGGCCAGGAAAGGATGTTGCGATCCTGAAGATCGAGCCGGGCTCAGTGACGTTTGCGTCGCATGACTTCGCCGGCAGGACATCGCTGGAGCGCGTCAAGGATCTGCACCTGATCTGCCTGCCGACCGCCGATTCCGACCACGTACTTCCTGGAACCCGGGTACACGCCCTCGGCTTCCCGGGCGCCGCGATCGGACCCGAAATGGCGGATTCGGCCGCCTATGTGGTCAATTCGCAGCCCGGCGAGATCGGCCACCCCGTTGACATGAAGGATGGCTGGAAGGCATTTCCGTTATCTTCCGCCATCGATCATGGAGACAGCGGAGGTCCGGTCGTCGACGAGCAGGGCAACGCGATCGCCGTCAACGTGGCGGGCATGCAGGGCGGCTATAATTTTGCAGTGCCGATCAATCTCGCAACCGATCTGCTTCTAACCGCCAACATCACGCCGAAGTGCAGCGTCAATGCCGCGTGGGAAAAGGCCGTTCGGTTGTACTATGACAAACACTATACGGATGCCGCCAACGATTTGGAGCGCATCGCAAGGCAGCAGGCGGGCCTCGACTGGTTAACGACCGGTGGCCTCAGCAAGGTCGATATGCAGAACCCGCAAGCATCGCTTCAAGAAGCGTTCGAGGCTTCGAAGCTGTTCTTGCGGCCGAAGGGACATGAGCATCCCGGCGTTTCAGCCGCGGTATTGGAGCTCGAGGCAAAGGCCGCGAGTCTGCGATAGGCTGGCGGCCCCAGCCTGCGAGAATTGGTTCAACTCCCGGCAATTTGCATTCCTCGCTTAAAGCATCCAACCGCAGATCTTCCGGGTGATTATCACGCTTCCCCTTGCAGCCTGAAGGTGCCTTCGATCATCTGGACGCAGTTGCCGCCGACATGCGACGACACCACCGCGCCGTCGCGCTTGACGGCACGGGTCTTCAGCAGGCTTGGCCGTCCCATGTCGACGCCCTGGCCGATCCGCAGGCTGAATTCGCCGTCGCGCTGGCTTGCAAGATCGGCGAGCAGCGCGGCAGTGGCGACGGTGGCGCTACCGGTGGCGGGGTCCTCGATCAGGCTGCTCGCGCCGGGAAAGAACATCCGCGCCTGCAGATCGCAGGGCGTTTCGGCCGCCGGCACGTCGCTGGTGTAGAAATAAATCGCAAACGCCTGGTCGTAGGGAAACACCGCGGCAAAGCCCGCTGCATCCGGCTTGGCCTGGCGCAGCGCCTCGCGTGACGTCAGTTCGGCGACCAGAAACGCGGTGCCGACGGTGACGATCTGCGGCAGATGCCGATCGAGCCGGAGTTCCGACGGCTTCAGCGACAGGCATGCCGCTGTGGAATCCGCGTCAAACGTCGTCAACCGGCGCAGCCGCTGCGGCGCGGTGAGCTCAGTGCCCACCACCCTGCCGTCGTCGGTCTGGATGTCGATCGGCACCAAGCCCGCGATTTCCTCGAAGACGAGCCGCACTGGTGCGACCTTGGCCTGCGTTGCCAGCACGAAAGCGGTGCCGACGTTAGGATGGCCGGCGAATGGAATCTCCTGCCGTGGCGTAAAGATGCGTACCTGCGCATCGTGCGCGGCATCGCGCGGCGGCAGCACGAAGGTCGTCTCGGAATAATTGAACTCAGTGGCGATCGCCTGCATCTGCGCGGTGGAAAGCCCTGATGAATCCAGCACCACGGCGAGCGGGTTGCCGCCGAATGCGCGGTCGGTGAACACATCGACCGTGATATAGCGCCGCTGCATGTAATGTCTCCGTCTACTCCGACTCTACCCCAATTGCCAGACCGTCATCGGCCGGTCATAACCGCGCACCGCGACCTCGCCGAGCGGCACCGCGTCGCCGCCGTCCTGCCCCAGCGCGTTACGGACCTCGGCCGAAATCAGGAGCTGCGACCCGAATTCCTTGTTGAGCGCTTCCAGCCTTGCGGCAAAATTCACGGTGTCGCCGATCACGGTATACTCCTTGCGGCGCGGCGAGCCAATATTGCCGGCAACCACCTCGCCGAAGTGAATCCCGATGCCGATCCGCAGCGGCCAGTTCGAGCCGGCGTTGATAAGGTCCATGGCCGCCAGCATGTCGCGCGCCGCGGCCACCGCGCTGTGCGCGGCCGCCGGCGCCTGAAGAGGTGCGCCGAACAGCGCCAGGAAACCGTCGCCGAGAAACTTGTTCACGATGCCGCCATGGCGGTCGAGAATATCGACCAGCACCGCGAAGGCCTGGTCCAGCCGGTCGACCACCTGCTGCGGCGCGCGGGAGCGGGCGGCCGCGGTGAAACCGCGGAAATCGACGAACATGACCGCGACTTGCCTGATATCGCTGGAGGCCCCGGCGCCCGAGACCAACAGCTGCTCGACCACCGAAGGCGACACGTGCTGGCCGAACAGATTGGTGATGTGGTCGCGCGCGGTCGCGGCCCGGATGCTGGCGGTGAACTGGCGGCGCAGCTGCACGCCGACCGCGCCGGCCAGGATGCCGCAGATCAGAATAATGACGCTGCGCGCCGCGTGATAGAAAATGTCGGGCTCTGGTTCGGGAAATGCGTGCGGACGATCGAGCATGGCCATCGCAAACAACTGCGCGGCAGAAACCAAGCCGGTGAAGGCGGATAGCCAAAAATCCAGCCGCAATGTCGAGAGGATGATGAATATGAAATAGGTCAGCGGCGCGACGAAGCCTAGCGCGCGGGCCGGCCCCATGGTTTCGATATGCAGCGCCAGCGCGATGGTCGGCAGCGTGGTCTCGACCAGCGCGCTGAGATAGCGCCTGAGCCACGGCACATCCTGGTGCGGCAAGGCCATATGGCGGCGGATCAGCGCGTGCACCCAGAGCTCATACAGGATGAACAAGGCCAGGATCACATAGACATCATTTGGCGGCAGCCGGCCGCTCCAGAGCCTGTCGACATCGTCCGGATCGAGAAAGTGGAAGATCAGTATCACGGCGATCAACAGCACGATGGTGGCGATCACGGTCTTGACCCGCAGCAATTCAGTCCCCATCACCTCCCGTGTGAGCGCCTGCTCGACCTCGATCGGCATCGCCGTGCGCGGCTTGCCTGTCCAATCGCGCCAGAACCGATGCGTCGCCACCTGATCCTCCCAGCTGCCTCAATCGAGCGTGCGGCGGAAGCGCGTCACCGCGATCGTCATCGCCAGCAGCATCAGTAGCAGCACCGCGGTCGGCAGATGATGCGGCGTGGTGTTGATGGCGCAGCCGACCAGCAGGAGCTGCATCGCCGGGACCATCACGAATAGCACACAGGTAAGCCATGCGGTATTTGGAAACTTGATCTGGCCGGCGCACCAGCCGCGGCAATCCGGTTCTGGACGCTGGTTGGCGGCCATGATAGCGATTACGAAAGTCAGTTATTTATGAGTCCCGTGCCCAAGCCGCCTTTTTCTCCATCCGTCAGCCGCGGACCCGGCGCACAGCTGCTCGAGCGCGCCGCCATCGCGCTGCGAGCTCGGCAGTTCGTTGAGGCCGAGCGGATGGCCGCTGAAGTTCTGAAAGCGAGCCGTACCGATGCCGCCGCCGCATCGATCCTGGCTCGCGCCCTGCTCGCTCAGAACCGTGGCGCGGAGGCGATCGCGCCGCTCGAAAAGGCAGCACGCCGTGGTGGCGATGCCGGTCTGGAAACCCTTCTCGGGGCGGCGCTGGGCAGCGCCGGGCGTGGTGCGGAAGCCATTGAACGATTGCGCCTCGCCACGGCGCGGCGCCCCGCCTTTTTGCCGGCCTTCCAGGAACTCGCCGGGCAGCTCGCCAAGGCCGGGCGCGTCGACGAGGCCATCGCCGTCGTCGAAAGCGCTCTTGCATTGTCACCTCAAGCCATTGATCTGCAACTCGACCTGGCTCGCCTGCAGCTCCTGCATAACAACCGCGGCAAGGCGCGTGAAATCCTTTCGAAGGCCCGCGATGCGGCGCCGGGTCGCCCGGAAATATGGATCGAACTCGGGCGCGTTCTGCTGCTGGATGGCGAATATGCCTCTGCCGCCGACGCCTACCGGCATGCGCTGGCGCATCGTCCTGACGATGCCTTGACGCGCGCGTCTCTCGCCGCATGCCTTCTGGAGATGGGCGATCGCGACGCCGGCGTGGCCTCTTTGCGTTCGGCATTCCGTAGTGGACCTCACATGCTCGGTCGAACCACCCACGCGCTCTTCGCTTCGTCACACGGCCGTTTCTTCTTCCGCCCGAGCGCGGTGATTAAATTCCTTCAGGGCTGAAGCTAGGCCCGGAATTTCCGCCGGTAGAGTCCAGACTCGAGATTGATCGCCTTGGTCAGGTCATGGACCCGTTGCGTCTCCTCCGCCGTGAACGGCGCGGTCTGCGCAACCCAGCTATCGCGTTTCACCGCCAGGCATTGCGCAACCGGCGTGCCCATCGGCAGCACACCGCTGAAATTCATGTCGTGCCAGTGCGCCGGGAAATGAATCCAGGCGTCGCGAAAACTGTCGCAATCGACCATGCCGCTCAACGTGGTGAACGGCAGATCAAAGCGATTGAACGGATGGGTGAACAGCAGGGAATAGCCTGGCGGCGCATCGATGCACCACAGATTGTGAAACTTGATCAGAAAGCGATCGGGCTCGAACAGCGGGGTGCCAACGATCTGGCTGGCGTCGTGGAATCCGATCGGCGAGCGCGGGAACTCGATCGCTCCGCCGGGCGGGATGTCGTGGTCCCAGGTGATCGAGCCGTTCTCGACCCTGAGATCGCAGATCAGCGGCATCAGGAAGCCTGAGGTCATGGCGTCGACGAACGGCGGACAGCGCTTGACCGTATCCTCGTCGCGCATGTTGACCGCATTGAAGGCCTGCGCCGGCATCGCCTTGAGCCAGCCGGGCAGGCCCAATGTCGCTTGTATTGGCGGCGGCAGCTTGCCATGCAGTTCCGCCGGGCAGCGAAACTTGAGCGTTAGCGGTTCAGAATTGCTGGACATGTCCTGCTCTGGGTTGGCTCGCATTGCGGATGCGCAATGCGGATCCGATCTAGCATGGTCCAGGATCGCTGCGCACAGCCCTTCGCGCGGCTATCGTCGGCCAAAACGTCCGCCCATCGCATGGAAGCCCATCAAAGGCGGTGGCCCGATACTGACGGTGCGCTGCGCCAGCACCGGGGGCGAAAACCGGAACATGGTCGGCTCGAGGCGCGCGATGGGCTGTCGTGGCGCCGACAGCATCTGAATTCCTGCACCGCGCTCCGCCAACCTCTGCGCTGGTGCGCTTTCCCGTGCCTGCACCGACCGTATTTTTTCAAGCACCGATCCAGCCGCTTCGTCACCGTGCTGGGCGGCGAGACCGTACCATTTGGCTGCTTCCAAATAGCTCTGCGGCACGCCCTTGCCGGTCGCGTAGAGCGCCCCGAGATTGCTCTGGGCCTTGACCTCCCCATGATCCGCCCCGAGCTGAAACCATTTCCGGGCCTCGACAAAGTCCTGCGTCACGCCCTTCCCATGAGCGTACATGATACCGAGATTGGTTTCCGCCTTGGGATTGTTATGAAGTGCTGCGAGGCGAAACCACTTGACGGCAACCACGTCATCCAGCGTGACGCCAAGCCCGGATTCATACATGGCGCCAAGATTATTTTCCGCTTCCGAGTAATTCTGGTCGGCAGACAACCGATACCACTTCAAGGCCTCGTCATAGTTCCGTTCCAGACCTTTGCCTTGCGCGTATCGGACACCAAGATTGAATTGAGCTTGCGCGTTACCCTGACGGGCTGACAGGTTGAACCATCGGATAGCCTCGGCATCATCCTGCGGCACGCCACGTCCCGTGGCATATAGGATGGCCAGATTATCCTGCGCCTGGGCCTCACCCCGCTCGGCAGCGATACGGAACTCGGTCGCAGCCGCGGCGAAGTCCTGCGTCACGCCATGTCCGTTCGCGTACATCACGCCGAGATTGTCATGCGCCTGGACATCGCCCTTGGCTGCGGCCAGGCGATACCATTTGAGCGCCTCGGCATAATCCTGGGCGACGCCGCCACCGTGATCGTACCTGACGCCGAGATTGTACTGCGCATGAGGGTCACCGTGCTCAGCCCCGCGGCGATACCATTTCAGCGCCTCGGCATAATCCTGTCGTACGCCTTCGCCGTTGGCATACATGGCGCCGACATTGCCCTCCGCCCTGATATCGCCATGGGCGGCGAGGGTTCGAAAAAGCGACAGCGCGGAGGCATAGTCCTTGCGCTTGTAAGCGGCGACGGCATCCTCGAAGGTTGCTGCCCGTGCAGGATGCGTTAGCATCAGCGATAATGCAATTAAACTCCAGCACCATGAACGTCTCATTATCAATGACTCTTTACAAACGTCGATTTTTAACAAGCATGCGCAGAACAAATCCAGCCGATGGCGGCTAAATGCAAGGCTGCACTCAACTCCAGGTTGTAATTCCGACAACAGCAAGGGGGGCGATAGGGCTCAGCTCAGTAGCCACTAATTTGACAGGCGTAGCTAATCTAGCCGGCCTTGTACACAAGTGAAGGGTGTCGCGCGCTCTTCCCGGGATCAAAGAAAAAATTTTAAAACGCGTTGTGAAATTGCAACACTATTTGGCGGAAGAATTGTGACGCTGTCTCGCGCAACTGGATGCATGAAATTTGCCGCTTCGTCGTTGCCAGCAAAGGGCTCCTGGCCATGACGACCCCGGCAAGCGGTGCGCTTCGCGGGGATAGCACAGCGCAGCGAGCCTCGACTAAGTTGCACGATGTCGGAAGATTGCCAATCTATTTCGAAATTCGAAATCGCTGAACTACCCCTTGGCGTCGCAGGCCCAGGCGCGGATCACGCATTCCTTTCCGCCGAATTCGTAGCATTTGCGGGTCGCCTCGTTCAGAGAACGCGAAATCTGCGGCCGGACCGCGTAGCCATGGGCGCCGCAGGGATTGGCCAGGTCGACCGCGAAGGCGGCGCAGGCGCGTTTCATGGTCACCGCCTTGCAGGCGCCTTCGCACTGCTTCAGCGCCGCGGCGCGGGCGTCGGCCTCGCCGGCATAGTCATAGGCTTGGCCATAGGCACCGCATTGGCCGATCGCGAAGGCGCCGGCGGCCCGGGCTTCGCTGGCAAAGCGCGCCCCGGCGACCGCCAAGGTGAAGGCAAAAGCAGCCAGCGCAAGGCGCGGCGCACCGTGAAACCAATCCAAAGATCCCTCCCCCGAGGTCGTACGGTAAGAATCTAAGCAGAGGACGTTTCAACTTGGTGAATGCGGTTTGAGAATCTGGCGATGGGTTTTGCCCAACCTTCGCGCGGCTCGGACGGGGATCGTCGGCCCGGCGCGAACGGCGCCGCTCCACCCGCTCACCCCCGCCGCGCCGCCTCGAGCGCCTGCGGGGTGTCGATGTCCAGAAATGCGCCATGGCCTTCGACCGCGACTTCGGCCACCGCCTCGCCGTGCTTTTCGATCAGATGGCGGGCGCCGATATCGCCGTCGAGCGCCATCAACTCGTTGAAGAAACGCCGCGACCACAGCACCGGGTTGCCACGCCTGGAATTGCTGACGGGCACCACGATCAGCTGGCCGGCCTCTGGGGCGAACGCCTCGATCAGCCGGTCGATCAGGTCGGCCGAGATCAACGGCATATCGCCCAGACAGACCACGGCGCCATCGGCCTGGTCCGGCACCGCGGCGATGCCGGCCTTGACCGAACTGGCCAGACCATCGGCAAACTCCGCATTATGGACAAAGCTCAGCGGCAGCCCCGAAAGCGCGGTGCGGACCTGATCGGCCTGGTGACCCGTGACGACAATGACGCCGTGGGCCTTCGACGCCAGCGCGCGTTCGGCGACGATCCGCACCAGTTTCCTGCCGCCGAGTTCGGCCAGCAGCTTGTTGGGGCCGCCCATCCGGGTCGAGCGACCGGCCGCGAGAATGATCGCGGCGATGTTTCGGCTATCTTCCTTGGCGGGCTTTTGGCGCGGCTGCGGCCGGGTGACGATTTCCATCAGCAGTCCACCGACGCCCATGCCCGTGAGCTCGGCGCGGGTGACCTTGAGGCCCGCCAACAGCCGCATCAGCACCCAGTCAAAGCCGTTCTCGACCGGCGAGCGCGCGCAGCCCGGCGCGCCCAGCACCGGCCGGCCGCCGGCATGGCCGATCAGCAGCAGATTGCCGGGATCGACCGGCATGCCGAAATGATCGATGCTGCCGCCGAGTTCGGTGATCGCCGCAGGAATCACGTCGCGCCGGTCGGCGATCGCCGAGGCGCCGAACACGATCACCAGTTCGGCGCCCAGTTGCAGCAATTCAGAGATCGCGGCCTTGAGCGCCGCTTCCTGATGCGGCACCCGGCGCTCGGCCATGATGGCGGCGCCGGCGGGGGCGAGCCGGTCCGACGTCACCCGCAGGGTCTTCTCGACCACCTTCGGCGACAGCCCAGGCAGCAGGGTCGAGACCACGCCGACCCGCTTGATCAGATAGGGCGCGATCCGGAGTGCGCCGCCTGCGGCCGCGGCCACCGCCGCATCGCGCAAGCCCGCTTCGACGCCGAACGGAATCAGCTTGACGGTCGCGACCATCTCGCCCTCGACCACCGGCTTGTAGGCCGAAAGGGTCGCCAGCGTGATCGCCTCGTCGACGGCGTTGATGCGATCCACGGCGCCCCGGTCAACCACCAGCACGCCGGCCTTGGCCGCGAACAGATTGGCGCGCCCGGTAAAGGCGCGCTCGACATCGATACCATCGCCGGCTGCGGCCTTGGCGATGCTGGACGCGGCGACGTCCTCGGAGACATCGCCCGCCTCCAGCCGCACCACCACCAATTCGCTGACGCCCGCGCGGATCAACGCCTCGGCTTCCGCAGGCCCGATCGCCGTGCCTTTCTTCAGCACCAGCGATCCCTGGCGCAAGGTGTGGACGGTGACGCCGCCGATCGCGTCGACCGGACTGGCGGGACCGAACTTCATGCCGCGGCAGCTTTCGGCAGCCTGAGCTCTGCTGTGATCTCGGCCATGATCGACACCGCGATCTCCGATGGCGAGACCGCGCCGATCGACAGCCCGATCGGCGCATGGATCCGGGCGATGTCGGCATCGCTGGCGCCCTGCGCCTTCAGCCGTTCGCCGCGTTTGGCATGGGTCTTCCGCGAACCGAGTGCGCCGATATAGAAGCAATCCTTCTGGAAGGCGTGCAACAGCGCCGGGTCGTCGATCTTGGGGTCATGGGTGACGGCAACGAATGCGGTGTAGGGATCAATCTTAAGCGGCGGCAGCGCCACATCGGGCCATTCGGCGATCAGCGGCACGTCGGGAAAGCGTTCGGGGCTGGCAAAGGCGGTGCGCGGATCGACCACCGTCACGTCATAATCCAGCGACCGCGCCAACGGCGCCAGCGCCTGGCTGATATGGACGGCGCCGATGATGACGAGCCGCGCGGTCGGCGCGTAGACGTTGAGAAACAGCTTTTTGCCATTGACCTCGATCATGGCACTCTTGCCCATGCGCAATTGCTTGGCCAGTTCGGCATGAAGCGGATCGGCGGCGAAGGCGGCGGCCTTGACCAGGCGCTGCTCGCCGCTGCCGATCTCGGTGACGATCACCACTGGCCGCCGCGCGGCGCGCTCGGCATTGAGCTCGGTGAGAGTTGCAAGTTTCACGATTGCCCGGCTTTCTCGACAAAGATCTGCTCGACAAACACCCGGATGGTGCCGCCGCAGGACAGTCCGACATTCCAGGCGGTCTCGTCGGCGACGCCGAATTCAAGCAGCTTGGGGGTGCCGCTGGCGATCACATCGAGCGCCTCGGTTACCACAGCGCCCTCGACACAGCCGCCGGACACCGAGCCGAGAAAGCTGCCATCGTCATTGATGACAAGGCTGGAGCCCGCCGGCCGCGGCGCCGAGCCCCAGGTTTCGACCACGGTGGCCAGCGCCACGCCATGACCGGCGATCCGCCAGTCCTCGGCGGCTTTCAGAATGTCTTCGTCGCGGTTGAGCATGGGAGCCTCTTTCAAGCCGGTGGCTTCAAGTCAGGGGTGTTTAGATCAGGGTCTTCAAGTCAAGGGTCGACGCAGGCTGCGATCCTGCCGGGGCAGCGACGACAGCGCCGCGATCAAGCCCTCGATCGATGTCAGATTATGTACCGGGCGGAATTCGTCAACGTGCGGCAGCATCATTTTGATCCCCTGCGCCTTGGCCTCGAAACCGCCATAGCGCAACAGCGGGTTGAGCCAGATCAGCCGGCGGCAGGAGCGGTGCAGCCGGTCCATCTCGAAGGCGAGCTTGCTGTCGGCTTCGCGCTCCAGCCCGTCCGAGATCAGCAGCACGACGGCGCCCTGCCCCAGCACCCGCCGGCTCCAGAGCTTGTTGAAGCTATGCAGCGAGGTCGCGATGCGGGTACCGCCGGCCCAGTCCTCGACCGCGGAGGTGCAGTTCGAAAGCGCCTCGTCGGGATCGCGCGACCGCAGGCTGCGCGTCACATTGCTCAGCCGGGTGCCGAACAGGAACACCGAAACCCGCTTGCGGGCATCGGTGACGGCATGCAGAAAATGCAGGAAAAGCCTGGTATATTCGCTCATCGAGCCGGAAATATCGAGCAGCGCCACGATCGGCGCCGGCTTGTCGATCCGCCCGAGACGATGCAGGTCGATGATGTCGCCGCCGGTGCGCAAGGAACCGCGCAGGGTGCGGCGCAGGTCGAGCCGCGGGCCCCGCACATCCACCTGGTAGCGGCGGGTGCGCAGTTCGGCCTGCGGCAATCGCATGTTCGCGATGGCGCGCGTCACCTGCGCAATTTCGGCGGCGCTCATCTGCGCAAAATCCTTTTTCTGCAGCACCTCGCGGTCGGAAACCGACAGCCGCAATTCCTGTTCCCTGAGCTGCGGCAATTCGTTCGTTTGCGGTTGAGACAGCGCCTCCTGGACCCGGCGCGAGGCCGGCTTCGGCTTCTTCTTGGCATGATCGGGCAGCGGAACCGAATCCAGCATGTGCTGCCATTCCTCGGCGGCGCGGAAGAACAGCGCGAAGGCCTGCGCGAAGATCAGCGCGTGCTCGTGGCGCTTGACGAAGACAGCCGAAAGCGTGGCGAAGACGTCGGAGCGATTGCCGATCAGGATCAACTGCAGCGCGTTCAAGGCATCAATGACCGCACCGGGGCCGACC
>Ga0302319_10008149_pt1 | contig 20470 bp, 13 predicted proteins | sample Bog_T0_2_FD_203319 | JGI IMG/M metagenome (GOLD analysis project Ga0302319, IMG submission 203319) | Peat permafrost microbial communities from Stordalen Mire near Abisko, Sweden - Bog_T0_2 | ecosystem: Environmental > Terrestrial > Soil > Wetlands > Peat | place: Sweden: Abisko, Stordalen Mire... | reverse complement strand
TGCGACTTGACACCATTGGCCGAGACGTAATACTGAACATCCTCCGATACGGCGACCAGCGGAAACGTGAAGCCGTTGGCGTCGGGAATCATGGGCGCTTCTTCCCACTTGGGAGCGCTGGCATATTGGACCCAAAGGCTGGCACGAGAAGCTATGAACCCGTTCAGCTTCGCGGTGATGTTCTGGTCACTGCGGCGGCGAATGGTTTTCGAGCCGGGTTCGACGGACAAGCTGAAATAAGGCCTGGTCGACTGATCTTTGGGAAGGCTGCCCCAGAGAAGAGCGGTGCCATAGCCGAGGACGCCGGGTCCCCAGAACGCCAGCCAGACGAGAACGCCGGCGGCGGCAGCGCCGATAGAGGCGAAACGTACAAAGTATTTGGTGTCGATGATCTGCTCAGGCTGGGCGTCACGAGCCATTTCGAGCGCGTCTTCAGCGAGCAGAGGCAGGAACGGATTGTTGGCATCGTCACGCTGCTTTTCGGTGAAAGTGAGCAGGCGCTGATCGAACCCGGGCTGGCGGCGCTCGACTTCCTGCGCGGCGCGGCGGCGATTCATGCGCATCAGGGGGAGCACAAGGCCAACGGCGATGGCTGCGCCGATACCGAGAAACAGGATGAACCGACCGAAGATGAGGCCGGCCGGAGAGAAGGCGGCCAGAATCAACGCGCCGACGATCACGAGGGTGAGGCCGAGGGCGGCGCCCACGACCGCGGCGGTTCCGCGCGTCCAGGCGAAGAGCCGGAGACGACGCTCCAGGCGATCCAGATAAAGAGCCAGACCTTCGAGAGGATTCATGCAACCATCTCCTTATCGGCGGTCATGGTCTCGGCCGTCATGTGACGATTTCCGAGCCAGGATTCCGCTACAGCCAGCACTGCAAGGGCCGCGAGGACCCACCACCACAACTCAGCATTGTCGTCCTGTGAGGTATCGCCCGCTACCGCGTTCGAAGACCCTTTCGGGGCTATCCCTGTATTCTTCCATAGATCCAGAGTCTCCTGTGGGATGAGAGTGAGATCCGACTCACGGGGATCGGGATTAACGGCGGCTAATTCTTCCCGGCCATTGGCGCGGCGGATGTCGAAGAAGCCGGCGGAGGGGAACTGGAAGTTGGTCGCCTTCGAGGATTCCGAGAGCGAGAGGAGGCGCTTGTCACCGGGACCCGTGATCTCGACCGGTACGCCTTTTTCGCGGGTAGAGCGGAGTTCGACGAACGAACCTACTTTGTAGTTAGTCTGAGATGACCCGACGCCGCCCATTTCGCGGGTGAGCTGATCGAGGAAGGGCAGCCATACGGGCTCGACGGGGATGTTGTTGGCGACATTATCGAAGGGCGACGTGAAGACAACGGCGTGGCCTTCGCCGACTTGCCGGTCGATCAGCAGAGGCGTGCCGTCCGAAAGCTGTGCGGCGACGCGAACATCGGGCGAAGCTTGCGGAAGCTGCAGGCGAGTGACCTGATAGAAATCGACGCCGCCCCAGTTGCGGGCTTCGGCGAAGGCGGGGTAAGAAGTATCGGCCGATGCGACGGTCAGGACTCCTTCGCGATCGGGCGCGATGGTGCGCAGCCCTAGATTCTGAAGGTCCGCAATGGGCACGTGGCGTCCGGCAGGGGAGTTCTTGCCGAGGGTGATGAGCACGGAACCGCCGTTGTGCACGAAAGTGTCGATGGCAGTCTGGAGCTTCTCGGGTAGAGGACCGGGATCGGAAAGAATCACGAACGCATATTTCGTCACGTTGGCGTTTGCCGATTGACTCACGGGTAAAGATTCGAGGCGGAAAGGAGCCTCGGTAGCGGCTTCGAGCGCGGTCTTGATGTAGAGCGGGCTGGCGCTATCGGAATCGGAATGGATGAGCAGGGCCGGTTTGGGATCGGCGCGCTCGACGGAAAACAGCCAGTGGTCATCGTCAGGAAACTTGTCGGCGGAATCGATGCGGATTTCGCAGCGGGTGAAGCCGTAGGGAGCATCGAGCGCGAGAAATTCGACGGTGGCTCGACCGTTAGCAGGAACCTTGACCTGCTTGCTTTCGAGTTCCTTGCCGTTGGCGACGAGCGTTACTTTGCGGGTAGCTTCTTCGGTATTGAAGCCGGCGATGGTGGCGACGGTGCGGACCTTCTTCGTATCGAACACGCGGCGGGGAGCTTCGACGCTTTCGACGGTCCAGTTGGGAATGTTTTTCGTGGCGACAGGGTGGATGATCAGTTTGGTTCCGTCGTCGAGTTTGAGATCGGAGAACGCGGCGGGCAGGGAAGACTTCTGATCGTCAGTGAAGACGTGAGCTTCGACGTCGGTTTTGTAGCTTTCGGCTGTCGAACGGAGGACGCGCGAAAGTTCGGCGTAAGAACTGGTGTCATCCGCTGGCTCGATGGCAGATACGGCGGCGCGCAGATTGGCACGGTCGGCGGTCATATCGGTGACGAGTCTGGCAGGTCCACCGAAAGAGATGACCTGACCGCGATCGCCTTCCTTCATCTGTTGAATGGCATCGAGGGCGGCTTGTTTAGCCTGAGGAAAGCGGTCGTCCTGGCGCATGCTGAACGAGTTGTCGATGGCGAAGACAACGTTGCGTCCGCCGCTGGCTCGGGCGATGGACGTCGAGTGGATGTAGGGGCGCGCGAAGGCGAGAACGAGCAGCACGATGAACAGGCAGCGCACGGAAAACAGCAGCAGATATTTGAGGCGGCGATGTTTGACGGAACTCTGCGTGCGCCGCTCGAAGAACATGAGCGAACTGAACTTCACCGGCTTCGATTTGTATTGCCGGAGCAGATGAACGTACACCGGCAGGCCTAAAACTGCGAGGCCGGCGAGAAACCATGGAGCGAGGAAACCCAACTACCGCCTCCTCTGGCGAACCGCCAGATAATCGCGAAGACCTTTGTCGAGAGGCTTCGCGGTATTCATGAAAACGTATTCGAGACCCGCGCGCTGGGCTTTTTCCGCAAGCACGCGAATGTGCTGATCGATTTTGGCGCGATATTCACCGCGCGCGTATTCGGGGGAAACCTCCATCGCGCTCGCGTCCTCAGAGTCTTCGAGCAGGACGGGATCGCGGAACTTCGGCTCGATCTCATTGGGGTCGAGGATGTGGAAGAGGATGACTTCATTGCCCCGGTAGCGCAGCGGTTCGATGGCTTTGACGATTACGTCGGGATCGTCATAGAAATCGGAGAGGACGACGACGATGCCGCGGCGTTTCAGGAACTGCAGGAAGTGGGCGAAGGGTTTGGCGAAGTTGGTTCGCGAGCCACCGTGGGCCTGCTCGATGGCGTGCATGAGGCGCATCATCTGGCCCTGGCGGGTGGAGGGCTGAACGTAATTCGCGACATCTTCGTCGAACACGATGAGGCCGGTGGCGTCGCGCTGCTGCGAAGAGAGATAGACGAGCGATGCGGCGATGTAGCGGGCGTAATCGATCTTGCTGACTGTGCCGGAACCATAGGTCATGGAGGCGCTGGCATCGAGCAGAATCAGCAACTGCATGTTGGTCTCGCCGCGGAACTTCTTGAGGTAAATGCGGTCGGTGCGGGCGAAGACGTTCCAATCGACGTGGCGCAGATCGTCACCCTGGTTGTACTGCTGGTATTCGGCGAACTCCTGACTGAAGCCGAAAGTGGGCGAGCGATGAAGACCGGCTACGAAACCGTCGACGACTGTCTTGGCCACGAGATCCAGCGAAGAGATGGACGCGAGGACGACGGGATCGAGAAACTGCTGCATCAGAGAGAGAACCTTCGGGTTTGACGCACTGACAGTTCAGTAGAAAAGGTAAACAAGGCCGGACAGGCGGTTCCGCCTGTCCGGCTTCTATTGACTAAATGCTTGAATACAGAAGGAAACTGCCGCACTGGCAACCCGATGGAGTTCCGATTTTCCTTACATGGAGGCTGCACGGATCGCTGCCTGTGCACCCGCGGGAGGAAATCCTGGTTTCGAAGACGACGGCTGGGCGCGCTTTTGTGGAGGCTGACCGGGAACTCGATCGGGGTTTGTGCGGCCCTCGCTGGTTGATGGATTCCCGGATTGCTGGGCTCGTTGCCGGGCAGATTCTTGTGGGTGAAAAAGAAATAAAATTCTATAAACTTCACGCCTGGATCGTCATGCCCAACCACGTGCATTTGCTGATTTCGCCCCGAGTGCCTATCCCCAGTCTTACTCGGTGGCTTAAGGGTTCTACCGCCAGATATGCGAACCGGATACTGGGTCGCACCGGGCATCGTTTTTGGCAGGAGGAATCCTGGGATCACTGGGTTCGCGATGTTCATCAGCTTCATCGTCTGGTTCGGTATATCGAGGATAATCCGGTTGCTGCACGGTTGGTTCCGATGGCGGAACTTTGGTGCTGGTCGAGCGCCTTCGTGGCAGGCGGAACCGCCTGCCCCACCTGCGTTCCAGGACCTTTGCGCATATAGCGGTCCTATTCCCTGGGGGCTGGCTTGGCCTGGAGGATCTGGCGCAATACGTCATCCGGCGTCTGTTTATCCGACTCCGCGTGGAAGTTGAGCAGGATGCGATGGCGCAGGATGGGCACGTAGAGCTCGCGAATGTCGTCGAAGCTTACGTGATAACGGCCTTTCATCAGAGCCCGCGCTTTGGACGCTAATACAAGGAACTGGGCGGCGCGCACGCTTCCACCGTAGTTGACGTACTTCTTCACGATGTCGGGCGCGGAGGGGTCTTTCGCGCGAGTCGCGCGCACCAGATCGATGGCGTAACGCGCTACGGTCTCGGCGATGGGCGTCATGCGAACCAGTTGCTGGAAGTCGAGAATTTCTTCCGCGGTGGTGATGGGGTCGGCATGAGCCTGGTGAGTAGTGGTGGTGAGATCGATGACCTGAAGTTCCTGATCGGCCGTAAGGTAATCGAGCATGATGTTGAACAGAAAGCGATCGAGCTGGGCTTCAGGAAGGGGATAAGTGCCTTCGAGTTCGATCGGGTTCTGCGTCGCCAGCACGAAGAACGGCGACGGCAATTTATAGTGATGGCCGCGCACCGTACAGGCGCGCTCCTGCATGGCTTCGAGCAGGGCGGACTGGGTCTTCGGAGGCGTGCGGTTGATTTCGTCGGCGAGCAGCACGTTGGCGAACAGAGGCCCCTGGATGAAGGTCCAGGTGCGGCGTCCGGTGGCCGTGTCCTCTTCGATGATGTCCGTACCGGTGATGTCGGTCGGCATCAGATCGGGCGTGAACTGAATACGTTTGAAGAGGAGGCCAAGGATGTCGGCTATGGTGCGGACGAGCAGCGTTTTGGCTGTTCCGGGGAGACCGGTGATCAGGCAATGGCCGCCCACGAACAGGCCGATACGCACCTGTTCCAGCACCTCATCCTGGCCAACGATGACACGTTTGACCTGGCGGACGATTTCATTGTCAACTTCCCGGAAGCGCGAAATGCGCGCCTTTAATGCGTCTGGTTCCAGCTGCGGAGTCACGGTTGTGGACATGATTTCTCTCGGGGTAGTTTGCCTTAGGTTGCTCTTAACGTCAGTTAGTGACTTCGAGCAGCAGCTTCTGGGCCGGCCGATAATCGGGCGCGGCTTCAAGAGCCGAAATGGCTTCCTCTCTGGCCTGGTCTTTCTGGCCGTTGGCCTGATAGGCCTTTGCAAGATCGTAATGGCTGCCTGCGACGTCGATGGGATGCATCGCGACTAATGCCTGGTATTCGCGGACCGCATCCTTCGTATCGCCGTTCTTCAGCAGGAGCCCGCCGAGCCGTTCATGCAGCTCGGCATCGAGCGGATAGATGTAGTTCAGGCGCTCGAGCGCGGCGGCAGCTTCCTTGAACTTGCCGGCGTCTTCGAGCAGCTTGGCGTACTCTTTCACGGTGTCGGGATCGCGTCCACCGATTTTGGAGTAGCGGCCGAGTTCGTCCATGGCGCACGCTTTGTCGTTTTTCTTCAGACAGGCATCGGCAACGAATTCGTAGACATTGGCCTTTTCCACGTAGTCGGGATAGAGCTTTTCAATGGCGCGTCCCTTAGCGATGACTTCGTCGGTTTTGCCGTCTTTAGTGAGCTGGCTCAGTTCGCGAACGCCCTTCGTCCATTCATTGAAACCGGCGACGGTGGAGGCGGTTTCTTTATCGATCATGGCCATGAAGTCTTTGTCGAAAGCGGCGGGTTCCATGCCGAGCTGTTCCTTGATTACGTCCACGGTTGGGCGATTCTTAGCGAATTCGTGGATCATATCAAGGAGCTTGCCTTCGCCCCAGCGCTGTGAAATATAATCGCAGATTTTTCCCGCCTCATAGTAGGAGACGATCACCTGCGATGGGTAAGTGGGGTGGACGAAGCCGCGGTCGATATCGGCCACAGGCAGCAGTTTCTTTTCGTGAATGGCGTTGATGATGTCGGGGCTGAGGCGGTCACCCCAGTCGGGCGAAACCGCCGTCTCCTCGTGAACGGCCAGACCTTCGGTGAACCAGCGGGGTACGCGATCGTTAGTCAGGTTGAGCACGTAAACGTGACTCATTTCATGCCACAGAGTGCTGGCCCAGTGGAATGAGCCTGGCGCGCGGCCGGAGGGGCTATCCATCGCAATTACGCTGTTGAAAGTCACGCCGAGCGCGCCGAGGCCAGGCATGCCCATGGTGCGGACCGCGAAATCTTCGTGATCCGGATAAACCTCAACTTGCACGGGACCGGCCAATTTGTACTTATACTTTTTCTCGTAGGTCGCTATGATCTTGTCCAGCTCAGTCTGGAAATAAGGGCGAAGTATGTCCTCTTCCTTCTTGTTGAGCTTGAGGATCGTGGTGGGCGTGCGGAACGTGTCGAACTTTTTATAACTGTCGATCAGGGTGAGCGAGTTGGCGGTGGCCGCGTCGCGATAGTGGTTATCGTAGGCGAGGGAAAGCTCTTTGAGCGCTTCCTGCTCGCGCCCGAGACGCATCAGATTGAGGCCGAGCTGAGAGTGCGCGGCCCAGAGATCGGGTGTGGCGGCGATGGCTTTGCGGTAGTAATCGATCGACTCTTCATAGCGCCGATTAATCATGTAGAAATGGGCGACGGTGGCGTAACCCTCGCCGCGATTATTGATCTTCGCCACCCAGGGGGATTGCTTATCGGCCAGCAAGTCGATAGACGCTTTCACGGCGATGGCAGTGAGGGCGGTAGGTTCGATGGCAAGTGCGGCATCCGCTTGTTCCGTGGCCTTTTGCTGGTTGTCGTCTTCGAGGGCAACCTTCGCCATCAGTTCATGCGCCTGATACAGTTTCGGGTCGGACGCAAGGGCTTGTTCGGCGAGTTCGTTGGCTTTGCCGTCGTAGCCGTCGGCAGCTAACTGCGCAAGGCCGAGGAGAGCGTGGGCGTTCTTCGGATCGATTCCGAGGGCTTCGGTGTAGAGGTTCTGGGCTTCGCCGGGATTGAAGCGTTCGTAGAAGAGGTTGCCCCATTCCACGCGGTCTTCGGCGTTGCGGGGGTTGGCGGCGATCAGGGCTTTGAAGGCGTTGTTGGCGCCGTCATAATCGTGGGCTTTCGAGAGGGCTTTGGCGCGCTCGAGCGTCTGCGCGGAGGCGCTTAAGCAACAGGCGAGCAGGATCGCCACCGATAAAACCCCGGACAGGCGAAACCGCCTGTCCCACCTGTTGACCTGGATGTTAGTGGTCACTTGTCGAGCTCCTGCTGGGTGCGCGCCAGCTCGATGAGGAGGGCGGTGAGTTGCCGCTTATACTCATCGGGCGCCATCAGGTCCTTTTGGTATTTCAGCGCGTCGATTTTGCCTTCGATGTCGTCTTTTTTGGCGGCCAGTTCCCGCTTGGCGGGATCCGTTATAGCCGCTGTGGCCGCGCCGAATTTCAACAATGGGAAAGCCGCGGCGTGTTGCTGATCATCCACCTGCGGATGTTCCGTGGCGAGGTGCTTCTGCTCCGTGTAGAACTGCGCGGTTTTCTTGTCGGCGTAGGTGAAGGCTTCGAGGGCGGAGATGGTTTCGTTCTTGTCTGTGTCCGCGGCAGGGTCTCGCAGGGCGTCAACCCAGAAGCGGGCGAAGACGGTGGCGTTCTTCTCGGTGCCGGACTTCGTCGCCGTGATGATCGTGCGGTTGTCTTTCTTCAGGGCAGCCGTGGCGCCGCCGCTGGCGCTGGTCATATCCACCACCAATTGTCTGCCCGCGGGGATGCGGTTCAGCAAGGCAGCTAATTCAGGCGCGGAGATGTCAGGGCCGGGCAGATTGAACTTGTATTCCTCGCCATCGAAAGTTCCATGGCCGATCATCATCAGTACGAAAGCGTCCGCCGGCTTGGCCTGTCCCGCGATTCGATTCAGCGCCGCTTCCATTTTGGCGCGAGTAGCGTCGGGGCCTTTCAGCGTTTCGACAATGCGATCGGTCTGTCCGCCGGTCTTCATGATCTTGTCGATGTCGGTGGCAAGAGCGGTGAAGCGTTGTTCGTAATCCGGCTCGCCGCCGAGCCCGGCTACAGTCAGGATGTAAGTAGCTGAGAAAGCCTGCCCGGCAAGCAGGGCGCCCAGGGTTCCCGCAACAAGTATCGGCCAGATTCTCAAACTACACCCCATTTTCTGCGCAGCAGCCACTCTCCGCCCCGAATCAAAATTACCAGCAGGAACAGGATCGGCATATCCCAAAGATCGAGATTATCGTGAGCCGTAATACCCGCTTCGGATACGGCCACTTCCGAAGGCAGGCGTTTGGCGCTCGAAGGCGTATAGTAATTGCCCCCGGTGTCGTTCGACAATTTTTCCAGCAAGTCTTTATTTTGTGCCGCGCCGAAGTTCTCGGCTACGCCGTCTTCGCGGCGGAACGTGATGGCATCGTCGCCGAAGGTGGTCTTGTCCTGGCGCGCTGTGGTTTCGGCTATATATGTGCCTGGTTTATCGGCAGAGTATGACCCGGTGTATGTGCCCGGCTCCAGCGGATCGGGCTTCAGTTCGACGGTATCGGAGCCGCCGTCCGGACGTGAAATCGTGGTAGTAACGGCCGCGCCGGAGACCGTGTCGTAACTCTTGTCGCGCACACTGACGCGCAGCGGAACGTTGGTGTCGTCAGGTAATACCTGACGCGGCGTCGAAGAAGAAACTTCGCCGGGAGTTTCGGTAACCATCCAGCGCATCAACTGCTGCCAGAAGATGGCGTGGGTCTTATCGGTATGGTCCTGCAGCATCTTCCAGCGCCAACTGCCTGAGGTGGCGAAGACGCCCACCCGGCCCCGTCCATAGTTCTGGACGGCGAGTAAAGGTGTGGGCCGATGACCCTGTTCGGCGACATTCATCAGAACCACGGCGCCGGGCTTGGGAGCGCCCATGACTGCGTAATTCGCAACCTGCGGCATTTTCTGCCAGCGAGCCAGATTCTTCTGGGCGTCGTCTTCGATGCGGCAGATGGCGCTTTCACGGCCAGCGTCGGTCAGGCTGACTGAAGCGAAGTCACGGCTGAAGCTCTTTTCGGCGGTCAGATGCAAAGGCATCATCTCGGCCATGGGAGTGTTGGCGTAACCGCCGTCAGACAAGGCAAAGCGGCCAGCGAGGAAGAGCACTCCACCGCCGCGTTTGTCGGCGAAGTCACGAATCATTTGCTGCTGGGCGTTGGAAAAGTAGTTGGCTTCCGAACTGCCGATGATCAGGCCGTCGTATTGAAAAAGATCCTGCGGTTTCGAGGGGAATCCGTCCTGGAGAAACTTGTCGTGTTCGGCGCCCTGCACGTAGTTCTTGTTCTGGGTTGTGCGGAGCAGAGTAGCCAGTTCGATGCTGGGATCGTCCTCCATGGCGCGGCGGATGAATTTGAATTCCCAGCGCGGTTCGCCCTCCATATAGAGGACGCGCATCTTTTTCTTATCCACGTTGACGAGGCGGACGACGTAGTTGTTCTGGACGTTCTGTTCGCCTTCGATGGGTTCAATGCCCACCTGAAAAGTGTGTGCGCCCGCTTCCCCGGTATTGAAGAGAATAGTCTCGCTTTGTTCGGCATCCGGCTTCAAATCGACCAATTGCTGGGCGATGGGATTGCCGTTCTCGCGGACGGTGAGTTTGACTTTGGCGCCCGCGAATCCGTGCTGGCGAAAAGCGACGCGCGCGGTAACGCGCGACTGAGGCAGTGCCCGCGCAGGAACCGAGGCGTCGACAATCTCGATGTCTTTATTGAAATGATCGGGGCCGAAACCGATGGTGTGGACCGGTACGCGCAACTGGCGGAGTTGGGAAATGGCATCGCGGTCAATGCCGCCGGTGTTGTCGCCGCCGTCGCTCAAGAGCACGATGGCACCGAGGGGCATCGTGCCCGCTTCCGCCGCAATGTGTTTGAGGCTGTCTCCGATGCGGGTAGCGTTGTCGTTGGCTACCAGGTTTTTCGCCTGATCGACACGCACGGCATCGCGCCCAAACTCGTAAAGCCGGACCTGAAAACGTTTAGAAAGATCGGGAATCAGCTGATTGTTGAGAAGATCCTCGGCATTCTGGAGGCGGGGTTTTCCATCGTCGGCGATTCCCATACTGCGGGAATGATCGACTAGCACCGCGACCACGTTTTGCTGCGGGCGCAGGCGTGCCACGCTTAGCGCGGGATGCCAGAGCATAAGCAGCAACAACGCAATCAGTGCGGTTTGAACCAGCCAGATGATGGTGGCGCGGGAGTTGGACAGCAGACTGCGGCGCTGGCGCTGGAACCAGAAAAGGCCGCCGGCGACCGCAATGAGCAGCAGGAACAGGGTCCAGACCGGCCACGGCGCGAGCAGAACAAACTTCCCTTTCGCGAACATGGCGGGCGGATATTTGAACAGGAACTCGAACATTTAGTCTGGCCTGATTTTAGTGCGTCATTGAATAGATGACGTAATTGATACCCAAACGGTATGCCTGAGATGTGTATTTTGTTTCGTATTGCGGATTATCGGCGTGTTCCCAGGCGTCGCCATCATCCTGGTTGAAGCACATGGCAACCATGACGCGTCCGTCATCGTCGTAGATCCCGCGCCAATGAGGAACCTTGCCGTCTTTTTCATAAACACGACCGCTATACAGGTATTGGAGTCCCGGAACCTGTACACGGGTTTCCAAATCATACACCGTATGGAAGATCGGGTCGGCATCGGGGATCTCGACAATCTGCCGGTCGGGGAAAATGCGGCTCATGCTTTGGGTGAATACTTCCCATTCGAAAGTGCCGTGGAAATCGTCGACCATGAGGAATCCGCCGCGCGCCAGATACTCGCGGAGCAGCTTACATTGGGCTTCGGTCAGATCCCAGTGGCCTACTTCGACGGCATAGACCCAGGGCCAGTTGAAGATTTCGTTGGGGTCGCCGACCAGATCGATGACCTGTTCGGCGGAGCGTGTATGGATGCGGGTGAGGCGCCGGACGCCGGCGAGAAACTGGCGGTCGGCTTTAGGAAAATCGGTGGGCCAGCTTCCCACTTCACTGCTGTAGCCGGCATAACGGCCGGAGGGGTAACGCAGGCGCGCGAAGGTCCATTCGGTGCGCTCGTCTGCATCGCTGGGCACGGGAGCCGGGTTTTCTTCTTCGCCCGTGTACTGTCTGAAGTGAGCCTGGAAGGCGTACAGCGCAGAAAAACCGCAGGCGAGGAGCACCGCGAGTGTCGCTATGCGGAAGCGCATGTTCCTCGTATGCCGATCAGAATAACATGAATGCTCGATGAACATATTTTGACGGGAGCTATGGCAGGGAGTGGTGTTGTCTGGGGTATTACCGTCTTCATAATCTGTGGTCGCGCTAAAATCGGGCTGCATGGCGCGACATCCGGCGGAATTCGCCGATACTGACCCACGAGCGATGGAGGTCTGGCTTGGATTGTTGCGCGGCAAAACGCCCGGCGAGCGCATTGAGATGGTGTTTGAACTGACCGATTTCGCATTACGCATGGCGGAATCGGGCGTCCGGGTGCGGCACCCTGACGCATCCGAACGCGAGGTCTTTTTGCGATCGGCAGCGCTACGGTTGCCTCGGGAGCTGATGATCCGGGCCTACGGTTGGGACCCGGAGCAGCACGCTCAATAGTGCGTTTTCGATTTCCCCAGTAGCATTGAGAGGTAGCATTGAGAGAAGGAGAGCGCCAGCGCAAGCCACGATCAGCCAGAACGCAAAGCGCCTGAAAAATGGGAGTCGGCTGTGGGGAAACATCTCTATTTGTAGGTAGCGGCAACGTCTTCGCCGCCACGTCCCCACCACGCTAATTTGTCGCTTGCAGACTCTTTTTTCGTGAGGCGCACTCGCATAACAATTTCATAGAAAATGCATACGAGTGCAACGACCACAAGAATTGAGAAGAATACACTGAACATGCCAGCTCGCGTTGCTTCCCCGGATGCCTTTATGATACGCCGATTGGACGCACCGGCTTCGGAACCCACGACCCAGGGACATCTGAATACCAACTAGCCCCCTTCTCCTTTTGCTAATCTGATAGCAGGTCGTAGTTTGTAAACCCAAGTGAAATTCCCCTCTCTCGAACGGCACATCGATCGCACCCCTTCGGCGGGGAAGATCCAGCTACGCGACGACCCCAGCTTCGCTGCGACGAAGATGGCGAGTTTCCAATACGCAGCGGTCGCCATTTTTCTTTTCCTTGTGACAGGTTTTTGGGAACTGCAGATCAAGAATCCCGACATCTACAACGAGCGTGCCGAACGCAACCGAATCAAGTCTCTGCCGATCGTGGCTCCTCGTGGGCGCATTCTGGATCGCGACGGACGTGTGATCGTCGATAACCACTCGAGCTGGAGCCTCATCCTGTCGCGCGAAAACCTGAAGGTGGAACATCTGCATGAGATTGCGGATGGCCTTCATCTTGACTATGACGACCTGATGAAAAAGGTTCAGCGTTATAAGAAGCGACCGAAATACGAGCCGATCATTATTAAAGAAGAGCTCACTCCGGCGGACCTTGCATTTGTCGAATCGCACCGCGATCCCGACACTTTCCCCGAGATGGAAACGATCGAGTCGCAGCGGCGGCTGTATCCCGAGAACGGAATTCTGGCTCACGTTATTGGATACACGGGTGAAATCAGCGAAAGCGAACTGGATATACCTGACTACGCGAAGTACAACCAAGGTCAGATCATTGGCAAGACGGGAATCGAAAAGCAATATAACGACACGCTGATGGGGATCGACGGCGAGCGGCAGTCGGTGGTCGACAACCGCGGGCGTGAGCGTGAAGTGCTGGGGATCAAAGACGCCAAACCGGGGAAGAACCTTCAGCTCACGATTGATCTCGACCTGCAGGTGGTCGCCGAACTGGCGCTGCAGGGAAAGCGTGGAGCTGTTGTGGCTCTCGACCCGAGAAACGGTGAAGTCCTGGCTATGGTCTCGCGGCCGAGCTTCGATCCCAATAAGTTTGCGGTCCGCATCAAGTCGGCCGACTGGAAGGAACTGACCGATGATCCGGGCAACCCGCTGCTCAACCGGGCCATCCAGGCGCAGTGGGCGCCAGGTTCCACATTCAAGCCAATTGTGGCACTGGCGGGCCTCGAGAGTGGAAGCATCGACGAAAACACGGTGTACCACTGCGCGGGAGGCGCAAGTTTCTACGGACATTTCTACAAGTGCCTGGAGGTGCATGGAGCCGTTACCCTCCACAGGGGCATCGTCGAATCGTGCGATGCGTATTTCTACGGTGTTGGAAACAAGACAGGAATCGACACTCTCGCTTTCTACGCGCATCAGGTAGGGTATGGGGCCAAAACCGGCATCGATCTTCCGAATGAAGCCAGCGGGATCGTGCCTTCCCCCGAGTGGCAGATGCAGAATTACCGCCAGAAATGGTACCTGGGCCAGACAATCTCTGTGTCGATCGGCCAGGGCCAGACTACCGTCACGCCGTTGCAAATGGCCCGCGCGATCGGTGGAATTGCGATGGGCGGAGTCTGGCACACACCCCACCTGCTGCTCTCAGCCACGCAGACGGAAAAGCCCCGCGAGTGGGCGCTTAACCCCGACAACGTAAAGCGGGTGGTTGACGGGATGTATGGTGTGGTGAACGAGGGCGGCGGGACCGGCGGCAGGGCAAGGATTCCAGGCGTGGCGGTTTGCGGAAAAACCGGAACGGCACAGGTCGCATCGGCGGGATACGAGAAAGCGCACAAGGACGTTAAAGATAACTCATGGTTTGTCGCTTACGCTCCATGCTACAAACCGGAGATCGTCGTTTCAGTCCTTTGGGAGAATTCCGGAGTCCAGGGTGCGTACTCCGCACCCACCGCCCGCGACGTCATCGTGGCCTACTTCGATAAGAAGCAACGGCTCGCCGAGGAAGAAGCTCGCAAGCAGCCGAAAATGAACGTACCGAAATCCCTGGTTTCCGCTTTCGTGCCGCCGATCGCCACGGCTCCGGAAATCAAACAGTAATGCAGCGGACCACGGGGCTCAAAGACTTCGACTGGACGATGCTTTTCATTGTCCTGGTCATTTGTGGACTGGGAGTTCTGCAGATTTTCAGCGCGACGCTGGATACAGGTTTCCAGGGATCGTGGTGGAAGCAGATGATCTACATCGCGGCGGGTTTGCTGTTGATGTGGATTGTGGCTAACATCGATTACCACGCGCTGATGACGCATGTTTACCCGCTTTACATCACCTCTGTGGTGCTGCTGATAGCAGTGCTGCTGGTCGGCAAGCGGGCATTCGGATCGACTCGCTGGATCGCTCTTCCGGGCGGTGTCCACTTGCAGGTTTCCGAGTTCGCCAAAATCGTTGTCATCCTGATGGTGGCGCGCTATCTGACGGAGATGCGCACGGATGTGCTCGAGTTGAGCGATCTGTTGAAGCTCTCCGGTCTGATTCTGCTGCCGATGGCGCTGATTGCGAAAGAGCCGGATCTGGGAACCGCGCTCACCTATATTCCGATCCTGGCAGTGGGTGTTTTTCTGGCTGGAATGCGCTGGCAGTATTGGGCGGCGATCGCGGTTATTGCACTTGTAGTTGTGCCGATCGGCTTTACCTCCCTGCAGGCGTATCAAAAAGCCAGGATTGTCAGTTTTCTCGATCCTGAGCGCGACCCGCAGGGGACGGGATACCAGTTAATACAGTCGAAAATTGCAGTGGGTGCGGGCGGGACGTGGGGCAAAGGCGTAACCAAGGGTAGTCAGACCCAGTTGCGTTTCCTGCCGGTACCGCACACCGATTTTATATTCTCCGCGTTCGCTGAAGAACACGGGTTTGTCGGCGTGATGGTGGCGCTGATTCTTTACTTCGTTTTGCTGATGCAGATCGTACAAAATGCCCAGACCGCGCCTGACCGGGCAGGAATGTACGTGTGTATGGGTGTTGGGGCCTTGCTTTTATTTCATATACTGGTTAACGTCGGAATGGTGGTAGGACGAATGCCCGTGACCGGCATTCCGCTGCCATTGATGAGTTATGGCGGCTCAAGCATCTGGTCGACGTTCCTGATGTTGGGTCTTGTGAACAGTGTTCGCGTAAGAAGATTTGTGAATTGAGTTGTTTTAGCTGGTTATCAGTGGGTTATTAGATGGATGAGAGGAAGCGGTTGACGTTTCCGGAGTCCATTCGGGTTTAACGGTTTTTTAAAAATTGGAAGTTGGGAGCCATGGAGACTCTCGGATCAGGCCCGGCATGGCGCCGGGGCTTGCCGGACATGAGCGGTTCCCCCGGGCCGATGTTGGGTGTCGAGTAAGTTATTCTCCACCAATCCGGCTGGCGTGAGTTTTTAGATTTCGGTCGCTCGCGGTGTTTGTGGGCGATCCTTACGCAGGGCGAAGCACTTCTTTTTCGGACTCGGGATTCTCTCAGCCTCCTGGCGGGAGAGATAGATGTCAAAAGAGCTGATCGTCTCTTCGGGACGCCACGAAACCAAAGTGGCGATTCTGGAAGATGACCTCGTCGTGGAGCTTTTCCACGAACGAGAAAAAGAGTATTCCCTCGCAGGCAGCATCCATAAAGGCCGCGTAACGCGGGTACTTCCCGGCATGCAGTCGGCATTTGTCGACATAGGCCTTGAGCGGGATGCATTCCTTTACGTCTCCGATTTCTTCGAAGACAACGACGAATACGAAACGGTGGTAAGCACCGTTGAAGACAAAGTCCTTCGCATGGAGAAGGGCGACAAAGGCGCAGCGCTGGCAGCCGAGCTGCCGACGCCCCTGGCGGCTGCGCCTTCCATCGAGGCGGGGAACGCAAGCGCGGGGGAGGCAATAGCCGGTCCGGCGGCTCCGGTGGCTGAACGTGCGGAACGTGGTGAACGGACAGAACGGAACGATCGCGGTGAACGCACGGGAGATCGCAGCGGTGACCGGGGTGCAGATCGCGGTGGAGATCGAGGTGGCCGGGGACGCCGTGGAAGACGCCGGCGTGGGGGGCGCGGCAGCGGTCTGCCTGAATCGAAATTCTTTTCGCCGCGTACCGGCGGTAATGAGACTGCGGAGCCAGTTGCACCTGAATCCGAGATCGAATCTGCACCCGAAGTAACTGTTGCTGAGCCGGTCCGGGAAGTGGAACGAGCTTATGTCGCGCGGCCCTCTGAAATAGCGGATTTCATGGTTTTGCCCGGTGAGTCCCTGGCCAAATACTCTCCCTCTGACGAACCGCACGCAACTGCCGTTGCCGCAGCTCCGTTAGCGGAGCCAGCGCCTGTAGCGGTGGAACCAGTCGCTCCCCAGGCTGCGCCGGTACACGAAACCAAATTTGAAGACGCGCTGCCGGATGAGCATCCACTCGCCGGATTCGGCGCTGTTTCGTCGTGGGTGGCACAGGAAATCGTAACCGAAGAAATCGTCGCCGAAGCCGAGGCAGCGTTGCCAACTTCAGTGGAGCCGGTAGCCGCGGCTCAAGTTGAGGCGCCGGTATCCGTCGACGTTGTGGAAGCTGCGGAAATCGACGTTGAAGCTGCGGAAATCGACATGGATGCCACGCAGCCAGGCTTCGCCGAGGATCTGAGCGACGACGAAGGTCTGAGTGCGTCTGAAGTTGCCGAAATTGAAGCCGCTGCTGATTTGGCTACTGCCGAAGAAATGACGGGCGAATCGACGGGCGACCTTGCGGTTGATGAAGGTCCCGAACCGGCACGAATTCCCACCAGCCTTACCGCGCAATTGCGTGAGCAGGGCCATCGTTATCCTCATCGCGTTTCACGTCGTATGCGGCGCAAGCTGCGCACCGGACCTCCCGGATCCACGCCCGTTGGCGAAGAGGGAGCCGAAGGCGAAGTAAAAACGGTGGCGCCGCGCGAAGAGCGCAGACCGGACTCTGGTGCGGAAGCCCGGGGCCAGGATCGCCAGAGGGAACGGTCAGACCGTCCGGAGCGAAACGATCGCGGGGAGCGCCCTGCTCGTGGTGAACGACCGGAACGGGGTGAGCGGTCAGAACGCGGCGAACGTTCCGACAGAGGCGAACGGACTGAGCGCGTCGAGAAACCGGAACGCGAGCGGCCTCCGTTGCCGTCGATTGCCGATCTCCTCAAAGAAGGCCAGGAAATCATCGTCCAGATCGCCAAAGAGCCTTTGGGACAGAAGGGCGCGCGCATCACCTCGCACATCGCCCTGCCGGGACGCTTCGTAGTTTACATGCCGACCGTTGAACATGTCGGCGTGTCCCGCAAGATACCGTCAGACGAAGAGCGTCAGCGACTGAAGCGGGTTCTGCAGACGCATCGCGCCGGCGTACCCGGGGGTTTCATTTGCCGCACAGCCGCGGAAAACAAAAGTGAAGAAGAGCTGCGCAGCGATATGCACTTCCTCTATAACCTCTGGCTCGATATGCGCCAGAAGGCGGAGAAGTCGCCCGCGCCGAAACTGCTGCATCACGATCTTGATCTGGTTCAGCGGATCCTGCGCGATCAGCTGACGACTTCGTTCAAAACGATCTGGGTAGACAACGAAGAGCTTTATGAAAGCATTCTCCGCTTCGTCGAGCGTTTTCAGCCCGCGCTCATTGGCCGGGTCAAGCTGTATACCCGTACCAATCCAATATTCGACGAATTCGGCGTCACGGCTGAAATCGAAAAGGCGCTGCGCCCGAAGGTGTGGCTGAAGTCGGGCGGTTACATCGTTATCAATCAGACGGAAGCTCTGGTGGCGATCGACATTAATACCGGCAAGTACGTCGGTAAATCGAATCGTCTTGAAGACACGATCGTCAAAATCAATACCGATGCCATCAAAGAAATTGTGCGGCAGATTCGCCTGCGCGATCTCGGCGGAATAATCGTCGTCGACTTCATCGATATGGATGAGCGCAAGAACCGCCAGAAGGTGATGGTGGCACTCGAAGACGCCATGCGGGTGGATCGCGCGCCCTATAAGATCCTCCAGTTTAACGATTTCGGACTGGTTGCCATCACGCGCAAACGCGTCAAGCAATCGCTTGAGCGGACCCTGTGCGCGCCCTGTCCTTATTGCGAAGGCGCGGGCCACATCAAGAGCGCCGCGACCATCGTCGGCGAGATCTTACAAGAAGCCCAGCGCCTGCAGAAAGCCGTTGAATCCGAGCACGGAAATCTGGTGCTTCGGGTCAATCCGGAAGTGGCGAAGGTGCTGAAGAGCAACCATAATTCGTTCCTCCAGGAGATCGAGGAAATTCTGAAAAAGCCGGTCCTCGTAAAGAGCGATCCGTTGCTTCACCAGACCAAATTCGATCTGGCCTGACCAGCGGCCCTCCCGGCTTCTGTTTCAGATATATTGCTGTCCCTTTTTTCGCGCCGGTTGCGCTAGCATGAGTGACACCGGATGCAGTCAGCGACCAGTGGCGATTCGATTACTCGTTGCCTGAGGCAGGTTCAGCTCGGGCAAACGGGCGCCGAAGACCGTCTGCTTGAGCTTGTTTATGCGCATCTGCGCCGGATGGCGGGGCAGCGCATGCGGCGCGAACGTACCGACCATACGCTGCAGCCAACCGCGCTGGCTAACGAAGTCTATCTGCGCCTGGTCCGCTCGGTCAAAGACGTCGAGTGGAAGGACAGCGATCATTTTTACGCCACCTGCGGCCGCGTGATGCGCAACGTCCTGGTGGATTACGCTCGCCGTCGCAAATACGAGAAAGTAGACATCGAGTTTTTTCCCGGCGTTGCGATCACCGAACAGCGGTCGGAAGAGCTGCTGGCGCTTGACCAGTGTCTCGACAGACTTGCTGAGGTAGATCCCCGAGGGGCGCGTGTGGTGGAACTGATGTCCTTCGCGGGTCTGACGCAAAACGAAGTGGCCGAGGCGCTCGAAATCTCCGAGCGGACCGTCAAACGGGACTATACAGCCTGCCGTGCGTGGCTCCGCGCGGAGATGGCTGGAATGCAGTCTGCCGGTCGCGCCGGCAGCGCATCGCCATCCGCCGGCTAAGGTCGCAACAGCCATGTGGCCGTCAATTCAACCGCAGGAATGGGCATGGCTGAAAGACGCCTGTGGACGCGCCGCGATGGATGGGCGCGAGGCGGTTCTTTCCGAATGCCGCGCACAATATCCGCAACTTGTTTCCGCTCTTGAAGAGATGATTGCGGAGTACGAATCGGCCGGCGAGACGCCTCTCATCTCCTGGTTCGATCTGCCGGAAACTCCGAGTCAGACTTTCGCCGCGGGTGAAGTTGTCTCGCAGCGCTACTCCGTGAAATCTTTCCTCGGCCGCGGCGGCATGGGCGAAGTCTATGAAGTAGCTGACCGTCATCTTTCAGAACGCGGCAGCCTCGCCCTCAAGACGGTTCGTAACGATCTGGCCAGGAATAGGGAGGCGGCGGGACGCTTTGAGCGCGAGGTGCGGAATGCGCTGGTAGTGGCGCATCCGAACGTCTGCCGCATCTTCGATGTGGGGCGTCACCTCAGTCCTCAGGGCCCGGTGTTGTATCTGACGATGGAATACCTGCCGGGCGCGACGCTGGCTTCCTGGCTGAAAGAGCGTGACGTTCGCCGCAATCCAGTGCCCGAAGCGGAAGCGCTTCCCCTGATCCGTCAGATGGCTGCGGGGCTCGCCGCCATCCACTCCCGCCATATCATTCACCGGGATTTCAAACCGGGCAACGTGATGCTGGTGCTCGAACAGGGTGCAACGCCGGACGCTCCCTTGCGGGCCGTCATCACGGATTTCGGTTTATCGCGAGGCGCGGCCGGCGATGCCGACGGCGATATGACACAGCAGGGCATCGCCATCGGCACACCCGCTTTTATGGCTCCCGAGCAATTGAGTGGAGGGGGCGCACTGACAGCCGCGGTGGATGTTTACGCGCTCGGTGTAACTGCCCACGAGATGCTCACGGGACGACGGCTTGAACCCGGCGCGCCGCTGACCGAACTCGATAACGCACCACTCAGCCCCTGGTTGCGAGCTGTGGTCCGTAAGTGTCTCGAACGCGATCCCCAGGAGCGCTACGCCGACGGAGGCCAGGTTCTTGAGGCACTGGAGACAGGGCCCGCAGGCCGGCGACTCGAAGTTCCGTTATCCCGGTCTGTCCTGTTGGTATCGGCGTGTGTGGGTGCGCTGGCGATTGCGCTCATCGCCTGGATCGTGATTCGCGAAAGGGCTCCCCAAGTCCCGCCCGAGGTTCACGATCTCGTCACTCGTG
>Ga0302319_10008148_pt1 | contig 20480 bp, 18 predicted proteins | sample Bog_T0_2_FD_203319 | JGI IMG/M metagenome (GOLD analysis project Ga0302319, IMG submission 203319) | Peat permafrost microbial communities from Stordalen Mire near Abisko, Sweden - Bog_T0_2 | ecosystem: Environmental > Terrestrial > Soil > Wetlands > Peat | place: Sweden: Abisko, Stordalen Mire... | reverse complement strand
GGCTCGCTCATCGGCGTCGGCAATGGCGATCCAAACTGCCAGGAGAGCGACAAGGAGCCCAGGCGATCGCTTTTCAATGGTCTGGCGCAGGTGATCGTGCAATCCACCAAACGACCGGGGGAAATTCACATCGAGGCGGTCAAGGAAGGCTGGGATGGGCCCGAGCTGACTCCGGCCAAGCTGGCCATCACCACCAAAAGGATGGAACTGCGTCCGGCGGTGGGGTAAATCTGCCACCGCCAGCGCGTTCTCGGGTCCACTGGCAGGATCGAGAGGAAATGCGATAAACTCCAATCTCGATCTTCTGCTCGCGATCCATCCCCTCTCAAAGCGGTTGTGGAGCAATCAAATGCCTCTGAAACTGACGATCAACAACGTTGTCGCCACCGTGGACGTTCCGCCTGACATGCCTCTCTTGTGGGTCTTGCGCGACGTGCTTAACCTCAAAGGCGCCAAATTCGGCTGCGGCATGGGCGTATGCGGCGCTTGTACGGTGCTCGCCGATGGTCATCCGATCCGCTCCTGCATGACTCATGTGAGCGCAGTGGTCGGCCAGGCCATCACCACCATTGAAGGCCTCTCGCCCGACGGTCTTCATCCCGTGCAGGCTGCCTGGGAAGCGCTCGATGTACCCCAGTGCGGCTACTGTCAGGCCGGCCAGATCATGTCTGCAACTGCTCTTCTGGCCCGCACCCCGCATCCCACCGACGCCGAAATCGACTCCGCCATGAGCGGCAACCTGTGCCGCTGCGGAACCTATCCGCGCATTCGCCAGGCTATTCATGAGGCCGCGGGCGCAGTCGCCACCAACAAATAGGAAGGGAGGCTCGAACCATGCATATCGATCGCAGATCGTTTCTTCAGTTGAGCGCCCTTGCCGGTGGTGGCTTCGCTCTCAGTCTTTATCGCTCACCGCTCGCCGCGGCACAACGGCCAGGCGCAAACGCCGAGCTGACCCCGCAGGCCTTCATCCACATCGCTCCCGATGGCGTGGTCACCATCATGGCGCGTGCCTCGGAGTCCGGCCAGGGTATGCGCAACATGCTGCCCATGCTTATCGCCGAAGAGCTCGATGTGGACTGGAAAGACGTTCGCGTGCAGCAGGCCGAACTGAACGAGAAGATCTACGGCCCTCAGTTCTCCGGCGGCTCCGCCAACACGCCGCAAGGTTGGGAGCCGATGCGCCGCGTGGGCGCGGCCGGCCGCCAGTTGCTCATCGCCGCCGCCACGCAAACATGGAGTGTGCCCGCGGAGGAATGCACCACCCAATCCGGCCGCGTGCTTCACGCCGCATCGGGACGTTCCGCAAGTTATGGAGAACTCGCCGCCCAAGCCGCTGCGCTGCCCGCGCCCGCGCTGAGCAGCGTCAAGCTAAAAGACCCCAAGGATTACCGCATCATCGGCCACTCCCAGCCAGGAGTTGACACCCATGCCATCGTCACCGGCAAGCCGCTCTTCGGCATCGATGTTCAACTGCCGGGAATGCTGTACGCCGCCATCGAAAAGGCTCCGGTCTTCGCTGGCAAGGTGAAATCCGCCAACATCGACCAGATCAAGGCCCTGCCCGGCGTGCGCCATGTTCTGGTCATCGAAGGCGCAATCACGCCCGCCGCCTTCACCCCCTGGGAACCTGGAATGGAGCCCGGTATCGCCATCGTCGCCGACAACTGGTGGCAGGCGCAGCAGGCTCGCAAAAAGCTCAAAGTTGACTGGGATCTCGGCCCCGCCGCCGCGCAAAGCAGCGATGGCTTCGCAAAGCGCGCCGAAGAGCTGTTGCAGGCCCCGCCCGTAACCATCGTGCGCAAGTATGGCGACGTGGACGCCGCGCTCAAGTCATCCGCCAAGCTTGTCGAGGCCACCTACCGCTATCCGTTCATCGCCCACGTCACCATGGAACCGCAGGGCGCAACCGCCCACTTTAAGGACGGCAAGCTGGAGATGTGGTCCACTAGCACGCTCCCCATCGATGGCCGAGGCCTGGTAGCTAAAACGCTCGGCATTCAGCAGACCGACATCACCACCCACATGGTGCGTTCAGGCGGCAGTTTTGGCCGCCGTCTACAGAACGACTACCTGGTCGAGGCCGCCTGGATCGCCAAGCAGATTGACGCCCCCGTCAAGCTGCTCTGGTCCCGTGAAGACGACATCGCTCACGACCCCTTCCGTCCCGGCGCAACCGTCGGCTTGAAAGGCGGTTTGGATGCGCAAGGTAAGCTCACTGCCTGGCGGCACCACTTTGTCACCTTTGGCGATGAAAAGCACACCACCTCCGGCGGCGGCATGGGCCGGGACTCCTATCCTGCCGGCTTCCCCCCCGCCTACGCGCTCTACACCTCCACGCAGCCGCTCATGCTGCGTACGGGAGCCCTTCGCGCCCCCGGCGACAACGCCTATTGCTGGGTGGCGCAGTCCTTCCTCGACGAGTTGGCCGCGGCCGCCGGTCGCGATCCCCTCGAATTCCAGCTCGACCTGCTCAGCAACACCCGCGCGCCATGGTCCGCCGGCGCCAGCGACGCGGTGGGCGACCACGAGCCGACAGGACCGTCCGTTCTTATCCCGGAGCGTTTCAAGGGCGTCCTTGAGCTGGTAGCGGAAAAGTCAGGCTGGGCGCAGCGCGCCAAGCAGCCGGGCCGTGGCATGGGCATTGCCGCCTGGTTCTGCCATCTCGGCTACTTTGCCGAGGTCGCCGACGTCAGTGTGGACAAAAACAACAAGGTCACCGTCAACCGCGTCTGGGCAGCTGGCGACGTCGGCAGCCAGATCATCAATCCCCAGGCCGCCGAGAGCATGGGCTTCGGCGGTGTAGTCGAGGGCCTCGGCCACCTTGGCCAGGAGATCACCCTCACCGATGGCCGCGTCGACCAGAGCAACTTCCACAACCACCCGCTCATGCGCATGAGGCAGATTCCGCCCATTGAGGTCTACTGGCGCAAGACCGACTACTCGCCCACCGGCCTCGGCGAGCCAACCCTGCCGCCCATCCTGCCCGCCGTAACCAACGCCATCTTCGCCGCCACAGGCAAGCGCATCCGCACCATTCCGCTAGCCCGCAGCGGCTTCAGTTGGGCATAAAACGGTCAGGAAGATACCCCCTCAATTTCGCCAACATAAGACGGGAACGATGTTTACAGGCTGCGAAAAAACAGCTTTGTGTCAGGGCACGACTTCAGTCGTGCCGCAAGCAGCAACAAAATCGCGCGGGCTTTAGCCCCTGGGGAAACCTCGTTTGTTGAACGGACTCCTCTTTCATTCACAAGGCTCCAGAAGAACTCGATCCGGAGGGAGCAGGGGCGGGGTACCCACCATGGGTGTCGAGACCCCTGAATGCCGCCTCACAATCAAAGGGTCTTGAGCCACGGGCTTCTTCGTTGAGCCTTGCTTCACGCGAAGGACTCTGCACGCCAACCGACATCCAGCCTTGCAAACATGCTACGCAACCGGTGGACAACGAGCAACTCTCAATGCCTAATGCCGTCTGGCCGCACGACCGAGACCTGCCCCGCCTATCTGACTGTCGCATGCCAATGCGGAGGATGGTCTTGCTTGACCAACAGAAAAGCATCTGTGCGCATGCCTGCCCACCTGCACTTCACCGCGTCGCCATAGGGCTTTATTGCTTCCTCTACCTTCTTGCTCACGGTGGGAGGGCACTGCGCACCGATAATGACTTCCTTGAGCGCGAGGAGCGGTCCGAACTCGATCCAGTTGAGTCCCTCCGCATCCGGCGGATCGTTAAGGTTCACGAACATCCGTACCGCTTGTTCATAGCTCCAGCTCTCGTGCTTGGTGCGCAGCAGGCGATTTGCGAGGTCGAAGTTCACATCCTCCGGGCGACGGATTTGCAGGAGATTCGGCTGATAGACGACGTCTGTGTCGTAGTTAGTGCCGGGATCGCCCGCAGGGATGTCGAAGCCGAGGCTGACGCCGGTATGGGAAGCGCCGTAGTGACTCCAGAGCAACAAGTTGTCCCAATTCCGGCTGAAGCACAAGATTGCTGTCTTCGTCCAGAGATCGGATCTGAGGGTCTCCGCCGCCTTCAAAATCGCCGGATCAGTGGTGTCGAGCGGACAAAGGTCGAATGGGTCGTTCAGGTCCTTAATCGTTGATAGCGTGAGCCGCTTGTTCTCTAGGTTGCTAATGCCGTACTGCGCGCATGTGAATTTGTAAACGCGTTTCCTCATGGGCGAGTCTCCTACGGGACGGGTGGCCGACCGCGTGTGGCGAGTTGATTTTGTCTTAGGGTCTCACGTCACCGCTTTTGACAAATGCAGCAGGAATCGCCAGCTTTTGATGGTTTTCGCCTAGAGCCTGTTATTAACTTTATCCCTTTGTTTGCTTCTGGATAAGGAAACGCCGGAGGCTGTCCTTGATCTGAGAATCGATCTCTGAGGAAAGGGCGAACGCCCTCCGATCATCCAATTCTTGGGTAAGAGTTGCTGGGGAGATTCTGGCGAAGTTGGAGGCATCTGTCGCCTCGTTTGCTGTCTGCCACTTAATCTTATCGGCGTTCCGTTCGTACCAGGGTTCCATTGGCGGGGATTCTCGTGGGATGCGAGTAAAGGCTTCGAATATATCCTCGCGGAGTTGAGCCTGGCCAGTTTCTGAGGCTCCGAGCAACTCTGGTCTGTCGGAGGGGGCGACAAGGATATCCTGCCCATCGCGCGGCAACACGGTGAGCTGTGAAGAAAAATGACTCAGAAAATCCCTGAATTTTTCGTCTTCATGTCCCGGAGGTGGGTATTGCTCGTTGAATGAGGGTGCAATGTGAGCAATGATCTGCCGAAGCTTGGCACCGGGCACAGCGCCTTTGGTGGACGCCAAGCCGCGATCCAGAGCCGTCTTAATTATTTCCTGCCAGTTCTCGTTCATGGATTCACTTGATGCCATTGTATAAACAAAAATGGAGCCTGAGGGGCTCCATTTTTGTTCAAATTATCCCGGCTCTAAGACAGGCTTAAATCGCGGTCAGTTCATTTAGTCGCTTTGGGGTTGCGTTCCTAAGCTTCTCCGCGCCAGTCCTTGCCCCTTCCGGCCCAGATTAGCAATTATGCTATCCGTTGCGGAATTGAGTTGATCATACCACTACCTTTCCCTTTTGACAAACGTTTGTCGAGCGGAAAAACATTGAGGGCGCAAGAGCGCGGGCGGATCACGGCTTCCCATTTCCCGCTTATGAACCCTGGAAAACCACAACTTTCCCCTCCGTTCCTTGCCTAGAATAACCTCTATCGGGAGCATAATCGGAAGAGAGGAAGAGTGGAGACGTCCTCCGCATCGCCGGGAAACCCATGAAAACCATCACGAAAACCATCGGATTGGAAGCCCATCCCTAACTTTCCGCAGCCGGCTCCAGCCTGCCCGGCTGTTTATTAGAAAAATGACTCCCCCTCCCCCCCTGGGGGGTGAGCCTGTTTTTTGCTCCTTGACTGCCCGTAAAGAATGACCCATCAATAGTTTAAGAATTCATCATGTTAACTTAATAGTAATCTTTTCCTGCCGTTTTCGCTCACAAAATCTCGATTTTTGAGGCCTAAACACCTGTGTGCCGAGTCCAAAGCTCATTGCCCAAGCGCTGGCCTCCTGAGCGGCCGTAGCCGGTTGCAGTCAACCTGAGCGGTTGGCCTCGACACTCATTCCTGATCTTCTGATCCGGTAAATCTTACTGAGGCGTAATGATTCCGCCCAGCGCATGACGCCGGGGCAGCACAATGCCGCGATGATCCACTTCGGGCGGTGGTCCGCTGGGCCGCTCGAGGGCAGACGCGCTGGCCTGCTCAAGCAGCGCTCCGCCGCACGCGGGGCACCAGTCGGCCACGCTCTCCAGACTCAATACGGCGTGGCAGTGGCTGCAAACGCGTTCCATACCATCAAGATTACCGGATCGGGCTGGCCGCTATCCTAGCGGGATATTCTTCGGGGTCCGCCGCGGATGCCCAGTACACTGTTCCTATGCACCCTCCAATCAGGCTGGTGGCAATCGACATGGATGGAACGCTGCTGCCGACTGTTGGGCAGGCGTTGACTCCGCGTGTGGCACGGGCGCTGAAGGCCGCGCAGGAGGCGGGCATCACTGTTGCTATCGCGACCGGCCGGCGCGCGGCCTACACCGCGCCCATCCTCGATGGCCACGGCTTGCGAGCGGATACGCCCCTCATTACGTCCAATGGTGCAGTGGTGCGCACACTGGGCGGCGAAGCAATCGACCGATGCCAACTGGAGGCGCGGGTGGCACGCGGGCTGTGCGGACTGCTCAGGCCGTTTGGAGTCCTGGTCTTTACCTTCGACAAGCCGGGACGCGGCGAATTGGTTCTGGAGGAACTAGAGCAGGCCAGTGGAAGGATCTCGGTCTGGGTCGAGGCCAATCGCAACGCGATCGAGGTGGTCAAGCCGCTGGAGCTGGCGCTTATCGACGGCGACGATCCCATTCAGGGCATGGTCACGGGAAATCTGGGCATGATGAGAAAGGCCGAGGCAGCGCTCAAGGCCAGCGAGTGGAGTGGCAGTTGCGAATGTGTGCGGACTGAGTATCCAGAACGCGATCTGTCGATTCTCGATCTGTTGCCGCCGGGCATCTCGAAAGGCTGGGCACTGGAAAGACTTGCAGCCCGGCTGGGTGTGGATCGTAAGGAGACCATGGCCATTGGCGACAATTGGAACGATGTGGATATGCTGGAGTGGGCCGGGCAAGGCGTGATGATGGGCAACGCAGCCTTCGAGTTGCGCTCCATGGCCAGGGTGCGCGGCTGGCAGCAGGCTCCGCCCAACGATGAAGACGGCGTGGCCGTGGTGCTTGAATCGGCTGTTGCAAAAGCGGCAGCCGCCAACATGCGGTCGAACAGTTAGGATTGGTAGATGGGATTGGGAAGGCACTCCGGGTTTTTCACTGCTTTGGCGGGCTGTGCGGTATTGCTGGCGCTTGCGCCGACCGCCAACGCCGGCGAGCGCGTCGCCTTGCGCAACGGCTTTGAAGTGCTCTGCGACCACCATATTGAGGCCGGAAGCCGCGTGCGGCTCTTCCTGACTACCGGTGAGGACAACTACATCGAGTTTCCGCCGCAGGAGATTGTCGATGTCGAGCGCGTTCCCGATCCACCCGCGCTGCCCCGCTCGGAAGCGTCTCCCGTAACCTCGCCGTCAGCTACTCTCAACGCTCAACTGAGCCCTGCGGACATGCGCGAGATGCTGGCCAAGGCAGGCCAGGAGCACAATCTGGACGTGGATTTGCTGGCCAGCCTGGTAAAGGCCGAGAGCGGCGGCAATGCCCATGCAGTTAGCCCCGCCGGCGCACGCGGGCTGATGCAGTTGATGCCTGGCACAGCCGCGGGGCTGGGCGTGAAAGACAGCTTCAAGCCGGACGAGAATGTGCGGGGCGGATCGACTTATCTCGATGCGCTGCTCACCCGCTACCACGACAATCTTGCCTTGGCGCTGGCCGCCTACAACGCAGGTCCGGCCGCGGTGGACAAGTATCGCGGCATTCCTCCTTACCGCGAGACGATAGCCTATGTGGCGCGCGTGATTCACGAGTTCAACCGCCGCGTGCTGGCGCGAGAGGCAGAGGCGAGACGCGCAGCCACGCAGGCCAGAGCCACGCAAAACTGAAGCCCTGACCTACCCGTAGCATGCAGCCCAGGCAACTTAGACTAGTCAAGTACCGATCGCCGCGAAACGGAGAACGCTTGAAAAAGAAGCAATGGATATTGGGTTTGGTGGTGCTGCTGGCGCTGGTCGCGCTTGCGGCTTATGCACAGCACAAGCATCCTTTTCACTGGCAAACATTTGTAGAGCAATTCAAACTGGCAGACTGGCGCAGAATCTGTGTTGCCGCAGGCTGCATCTATTTAGGCTACGTTTTTCGTGCGGTCCGCTGGGCCATGCTGCTCAAGCCCAACAAACGGGTCTCGCCGCTCTCGCTGCTGGGGACCCAGGTAATTGGATTCACCGCGATAGCCCTCATTGGCAGAATTGCGGACTTGGTACGCCCGTATTTGGTTGCCAAGAAGACCGGGCTGCCGCTGAGCACTCAGATCGCGGTTTACATTGTTGAACGGCTCTTTGACGGCGGCTCCGTAGCGCTGATCTTTTCCTCTGCCATTCTGCTAGCTCCCAGCGGAGCGCTACCGCACCCAGAAGTATTCAGGAAATTCGGATACGGAGGGCTGGCCGCAACTCTGCTGGGCGTGCTGTTCCTGGTTTCCGTACGATTGGCCGGGGGAGTCGTGGCCTCATTTACTGAGCGCGCCTTTGGCGTTTTCTCAAAGCGCCTCGGCCATGCGCTGGGTGGAAAGATTCGCAGCTTCCGCATCGGCCTGAACACACTGCGCACGCCAGCCGATTTTGCCGTCACACTGACCCTTTCGCTGGCAATGTGGGGGCTGATTACAATGGCTTATCTGGAGGGGACACAGGCCTTTGTAGCTGGTCCTCAACGGGAGTCGGTAACACTGGCCAAGTGTATGGTGCTTATGGTCATCAGTGGGGCGGCCAGCGTCGTTCAGTTGCCCGTGCTTGGCTGGTTTACTCAGATCGCCGCAGTCGAAGAGACCTTGAGGAACTTATTTAGCCTTTCTCCGGAAACCTCGACAGCCTGCGCCACCACCCTGCTCTTGGTTACCTTCCTCGGTATCGTGCCGGTGGGCCTGATCTGGGCGCAGTTTGAGCACGTAAGCCTGCGCAAGATTACCGTGGAAAGCGAACAGGCCGGGGAGGAAATTCCGCCCGCCGATGAATCGCCTTTCCCGGTGGAATAGCGGAATACGGGACTATCCGGCTGGCGGGGCTGCCGCTGGCTTCCCTTCCCTACCGACGGCAAGTTCGGGCCTGCTAAATCGTATTGTTTCCGGCCCCACGGCCCCACCCGTCATAATCATGCTCATGGCCTGCTCCATGTTCAAGTCCGTCTCGGTTACCCGCTCCATGGGCAGTATCTGAAGAAACGCCGAGGTTGGGTTGATGGCGTTGGGAAGCAAGACCGCGGCCAGCAGCCGGCCGGTGGTTTCGTCGGTCAGTGTGCGCGTCAGGAATCCGATGCTCTTCTGGCCCACGATAGGAAAGTCCACCAGCACCACGCGCTGGCTGGACTCATTCTTGACCATCATGCTGTCGATGAGCTGTCGCACTGAACCGTAAATCTTGGCCACAAAAGGCAAACGATCCAATGCCGCCTCAAAAAGCCTGAGTGCCTGACGCCCCACCACTAGCGAGGTGACGCTGCCCACGACGTAGAGTACAACCAGGGTGAGCAGCACGGCCAGCAGAGACTGCAACCATGGCTGGGTGAGCCAATCGCTCGGTAGGACCGCTTCAAGAAGCCAAACTACGGGCAGGCCCGCCTTCGCCAGGACCTCCAGAAGGAAGCTGAAGATCAGGTAGGTAACAAACAGAGGACCAATGGTGATAACGCCGGCCAGAATATTGCGTTGCAGGCTGCGCAGCGTACGGGCAAGGACTGGATTCACACGCTTCTCCTGCGTATGAGGATACGCGACCGCGAAGTTCGCGATGGTTCAAAACGAGCCGATTTCAATTTTACGGTGTCCTGTTAGCCTGTCATGGGCGCTCATACGACAGAACTTCATGCAGGAAAAGGCAAGTCAGGCATCGCTTCAAAGTACACCGAAGATACTGAAATCCCTTATGATGCTTAAGTCGCTTCTTTCTGGAAGGAAAGTTGGAATGTATGAACGATACAGGGGGTAGAGGCTTGTACGGATTGAACGAACCGAGCCGGAGGGCATCGAATCGCGATGAACCTCCTTTCCGAGTTCCAGAACCCCCGCTGTCCGCCGAAGGTCGTGCTTCAGCCCCACGACCTAAGACCATGGACGATGCGCGACGCCGGAGCATCGCTGCCCCCCCGCAGGAACGCGCGCTCACCAACATGCCGCTCTCGCGGGAGCCGTCCTCCAACTTGCAGCGCGCCGTGAGCGCACTGCGAGCGACCCTGCCGATTGTGCATCAGCTCCTGCCTATCCTGGGCGGCAGTTTAGGCGCCGCCGTGTCGAATGTCCTGGGTCCGTATCCACACACGGCCCCGCATACTGCGCCGATCGACATCGAGCCTATCGAGGGCGATGTGGCCGAGTTGCAGACGCAGCATCGGGACCTGCGCAATCGTCTTCTGGAGCATAACGCGTCGCTGAAGCGGGTCGAAGATCAGTTGGAAACCGTGCGAGAAGCCGGGGATCGCAATGCGCGGGAACAGGAGGAACTTGCAGAAAATCTACGGAACGTGCGCACTACGGTGCATCGGTTTGCCATGATTGCGTTGGCGCTGTTAGTTGTCTCGTTGCTCCTGAACGTCGGCATGTTTCTGCACATCTTGCATGTTCTGCCCTGGTTGTGAAGTCTCGGAAGGTTCTCCGGTCCGTTGAGCGGTTTCTGCTTCCAAAATGGATCATTTTCGATTCTGGAACCAGTTTTGACATCATCAACCATTGTGTTGCTTTTGCGAATACATATTTAAAGAATCTTGCTTCCTTTTTTGCATCTGGTGATTTAGGTCATTGCCAGTCCTGTTTTCAGAGGGTTACTATTCGTGTCAGAGTAACCTTGTTTGCTTACCTTGGCACTATCTCACGCCACTATGCAGTTTTATCCAAGTTCACAGAGCTTCACCAACGAGCGGCGCTCACCGGCGCGCGCGATCGGAGTGTGTCGTTATGGCATGGTACGCCTACTGCATCGGTGAAAGACAAGCTTTTCCTGCAATCGCCCGTCATCGCAAGCCTGTTCCGATGGAATCTCTCGTCGGAGTGAGCGGCAATCAAGTCTTTCTTTACCCTGCCAGCGACCTCGCAGTCGTCGTCAGCGAACACAACCCCGCAGAAACATTGAACCAGAAATCCGGCGTGGACCACGCACGAGTCATCGCCGATTGCTTCCACCACTCGACGGTGCTGCCCTTCCGGTTTGGAACCGTCTTCAACGACGACGAAAGCCTGCGCAAGTCCATCCGCTCCAATCAGCGCCAGTTTCTGGGCAACATCGACAAATTGCGCGGCAAGACCGAAATGCACTTGAAGGTTCTGGTTGAGGACTGCTGCGGGCGCGAAATCGAGAAACAACTGCCGGTTGAAGGCGTTGGCCGCGGTTATCTCACCAACCTTCGCGAGAATGCCTCCCGCACGCGGGAACGGCAAACACGCGCGCGCGCTGTGAGCTTCCAGATGCATCGGCTGTTCCAGCCGCTTGATGAGGACGTAAGCTGCCGGCTGACCGAAAGCGGCAAGATGGTGCTGGACATCGCCCACTTGATCGACCGCAAATGCGTCGAGCGCTACCAAAGCAAGTTCCTGTCTACAAGTGCCACGTTAAGGGAATGCCAGATGCAGGTTTCGGGTCCCTGGCCGCCCTACCACTTCGTTCACCGCCTTACCCGGCCCGTGCACCAGCAACCGGCCGCCGCACCGTCAAACGAGGTCAGTATCCAAGTTCCGATTCCTGCGATGGCATGAATACAGGTTCAAAGGGTCCATACTCAAAAAGCCCCGGCCATGGCCGGGGCTTTTTGACTGAATGATTGGTTCATAGCCTCAGGGCGCACCTGCACTCTTGCGGCGGGTCAGCACGAAGGACTTGCGGCGATCTTTGCTGGCGTGATCGATCTGCTTCCAGAAGCCCGCGAAGTAGTCGATGGCGGAGATAGAGGAAACCAGCACCGTGAAATAAATGGCTGCGATAGCGATCCACCGGACAGGAATGACGAGTACGCCGAAGTGCCACTGATCCCAGTGGTGGGCCAGGATAGCGGAGACAACCGAGACGATCTGCACGACCGTCTTGAGCTTGCCAAGGTCGCTGGCCTGGATGGTGAAGCCCTCCGAGGAGGCAATGGATCGCAGCCCGGAGATGAGAAACTCGCGGCCGATGATGACGACCGCGATCCACACCTTGACGACCTGGGGATTGTAGGCCACCAACGCAACAATCGCGCTGGTCACCATGATCTTGTCCGCGATTGGGTCCAACAGCATGCCCATTGTGGTGATCTGTGCTCGCTTGCGGGCTAGATAACCATCGAGACCGTCGGTAATCGAGGCCAGGATAAAAAGTACCGAGGCCACAATCTCCTGCTCGCCGTGCTGCCCCCGCCATGGAAAGTGAGTCGACAGGATCCAAAGCAGCAAGGGGATCATGACGATCCGGCTCATCGAGATGGAGTTGGGCAGATTCATGGGCTTTGACCGCATGGTGCGAAGTTAGCGGCTTGGCTCTATTATTGCATTGACGAACGGCGCTGCATCTCGCCGCGAATTCTGGAGCGCTAGAGGTTCGCCAGGAGGCATAGTTGCACTGTTCATTGGCCATGTTTGCGATCGACACTCAGCTTAGTTCCGGCGAAGTTCTGAGGGCCTTCCATCACGATGAGCCCTATTTGTTTCTCGGGTCAGCGTTTACTACGGTAGGGGCGGTGGCCATTGGGTTTTGCGTTTTGCGCCGGCGATTTGACGCGCTCCTGATTTCAATGGCAATCTTCGCAATACTGTACGGTCAGCGATTGTGGCTCAACGCAGACCTTCTAAGGCTTACAGTCCCGAACAGCGAGTTTTTCAGGCGGCTCCAGGCTACTGTCAACCTTGCTATGCCGATCCCGGCTTTCATCTTCTTTCGAATAGCAGGGTTCTTCGGCCACCGGCACAGAACCGCCTCCGCACTTCTCTGGACGCCCTTCCTAATCCTCGTTGGGATCTCCCTCATGGCCGGTCCATCGCCCCAGCTTTCGCTGATCAATAACCTACTGGTCGTCTTCGCGCTCCTGTATATGGTCGTGCGTTCCCATCGAACGAGTTCGACCAATCACGATCTGGTCGTGATTCGCCGTGGATTGCTTTGCTTTGTTGCGCTGGCGTTCTTTGACAATACGGTGGTTTATTTGATGCCTTTGCCTCTCAACATCGAACCCTTTGGCTTTGCAATTTTTCTGGGGTGTCTGGGATACGTGGCCGCGCGGCGTTCGTTGGAGCGCGACGTGGAACTGGGCGAGATCCACCGAGAGCTAGAATTGGCTCGGCGCATTCAGCTTTCGATCTTGCCAGGGGCATTTCCCGAATCGGCCAACTTTCACGTCGCTGCGCGTTATGTTCCTATGACTTCGGTTGCCGGCGACCTCTTTGAATTCACCGCGACCGGTGACCGGCAGGCCGGACTGTTTATCGCCGATGTTGCAGGGCACGGCGTTCCGGCGGCCCTGATCGCGTCGATGGTCAAGATGGCGGCCACTTCGCAGCGAGTGAATGCTGCCAGGCCTGCGCAACTGCTGGCTGGAATGAATGCGGCGCTGTGTGGCAACACACAGGGGCAGTTTGTGACTGCTGCGTGCGTGCATCTGGACTCTGCGGCGCGCGAATTGAGGTATGCAGCCGCAGGGCATCCGCCGATGCTGCTGCTCCGCGACGGCGCCGTGCGGGAGATTGCCGAGAACGGCCTGATTTTGGCTGCGTTCGACTTTGCAACTTATTCCGACATGAAGCTCAAGATCGAGTCAGGCGATCGCCTGCTGCTCTACACGGACGGCCTGATAGAAGCCAGTAACAAACAGGAAGAGTTTTTCGGGGAGGAATCCCTTAAGACCGCGCTACGGAATACAGCGAAGCTAACGGCAGCGGAGGCTGCCGACAAGATCATTAGCTCCGTTCAGGATTGGGCCACCTCGCAGGAAGATGATCTGACCGTGCTGGTATGCGATTATCTCGGCGGGAACTAAGGCGGCGCCAATGCAAAGAGGGGATGAGCCTATGGCCCATCCCGCCTCGGCTCGCATATCCCCGCCATGCTCGCGCAGGAGCGCCCATACCTTACTTTTTGGAATGCGAAAGACTTCGCGGATATGAGGTGATTAGATACTTGGCCTCATCGCTGTCAATTGCGTCAACAAACAAATACGAACCACTGTCTAATGGAAGGACTCGCACGCGGTAGTAATAGACCTTTCCTGCCTCCGCTGATAAATGCGCGACCTCAGTGGGATGATCTCGATAAATCGCGTTCACGCAGATGTGATGCTCTCCCGGTTCCACGGACACGGAGAGATAGGAATGGCCCCGGTTGGTGCCCACCCATGCTCCGTCCAGCCCGATCTTGGCCCACGCCTCGTCTTGAAAGAAGTAAGCGAGTGCCTTCCCCGGCCGTGAATGCTCCAACAGGTGTTGGGATTTATCCAGTGTCACATTGAAGCTGACATCATCTGGACCACAGGCTGCTGGAAGAGTGGCAGACTGCGCCTGAGCACAGGCGGAAGCTGCAAAAAGCAGTGCGATGAAAGCGATTTTCATGATCTTTCTCCTGACATGCCTACGCGGTTCCTACGGAAAAAGCGGCGATGTTGGCAGTGTAGGCAGCTTCGGTTCACTGTTCTTGAAGTTCTCAAACTCATGGTGAGCAACCAGGGCGAACACAACAGCTCCACCGATGCCAACAGCGGTGAAGGCCCAAAAACCACCACGCGAAAGTCCCAGGTGAAGATCGACCACATCGCTGTAGAACACAGCTGTTACTTCCGGATCGTTATGCAGTTGCATGCTGAAGGATTGGTCGTCGATGCTGACGATTCGGCCCCCGAATGCGGTTCCATTTTGCAGCTCGACACCGGCCCAGCAACCCACGCCGCGCTTGAGCAGGCGCGCATGAACAACTTGGGGAGTGAGCGGCTTGGGAGATGCAACCGCAATGGTGGGCGCCAGAAGAGCGCAAATCAAGAACATGCCAGTTACCCTGGAAAGGGCGCGACTTAGTAGATTCACCTTACTCCTCCTTGGGACTGAAGCATTCGTACCTTAGAGGGGGGATGGGCAGGTCTGGTTAGGTTCGCCTGCAATAAAAAACGGGATGAGCCTGGAGCCCACCCCGTTCACCTCTGTCGCGCAACTCGCTGCTGCGGCACATCCCTTCAGGCGTAGATGCCCCTCTGCCGGATGGTGAATGCCACGCGGTCAATGGCCAGCATGTAGGCGGCGATGCGGTTGTTCACGTTGTGTGCTTCGGCATAGCGCACCACATCTTCAAAGCTATCGCGGAGGATGGTCTCCAGTTGCTCGTTGACAATGGCTTCCTTCCAGAAGTAACCCTGCCGGTCCTGCACCCACTCGAAGTAGCTTGCGGTAACGCCGCCAGCGTTGGCCAGTATGTCGGGGACGATGAAGATCCTCTTCTCGGCCAGGATACCGTCAGCCACCGATGTCGTGGGGCCATTCGCGCCCTCAACGACAATGCGCGCCTTGATCTTGTCGGCGTTACGGCTGGTAATCACGTTCTCCGTGGCTGCTGGAATGAGAATTTCGCAGTCCGAAACCACAAGTTCTTCGCTGGGCGTGGCCTCGGCGCCCCGGAATCCAAGAGTCGTACCGTTGCGGTACTTGTATTCGATCAACTGGTGAATATCGATGCCGTTGGGGTTCGCCAGCCCACCGTCAAGTTCGGCGATGCCCACGATCTTATAGCCACGCTCCATCATCAGGCTGGCGGCGTTCGAGCCGACGTTGCCGAATCCCTGGATCACCACACGACAGCCGTCGATGGCCATGTTGAGATAACGCAGGCTCTCGTCGCAAGCCAGCATGACACCGCGTCCAGTAGCTTCCAGGCGGCCGTGCGATCCGCCGATGTTCAATGGCTTGCCCGTTACGACGCTGGTGACAGTGTGCCCCTTATGCATCGAGTAGGTGTCCATGATCCAGGCCATGGTCTGCTCGTTGGTATTCAGGTCCGGCGCCAGAATGTCCTTCTCCGGCCCGATGGAGTCGATGATCTCCGACGTGTACCGGCGAGTCATGCGCTCCAATTCGCCCTGGCTCATGTTCTTTGGATCGCAGATCACGCCGCCCTTTGCGCCGCCAAAGGGAATATTGACCACCGCGCACTTCCATGTCATCCAACTGGCCAGCGCGCGCACCTCGTCCAGAGTCACCTCCAGCGAATAACGAACACCTCCCTTGCCGGGGCCGCGAGCGATGGAGTGCTGCACGCGGAAGCCGGTGAACATCTCGATCTTGCCGCTATCCATGGTCACGGGAAAGTGCACGATGATTTCACGCGCGGGCAAGCGGAGCAGTTTCCACAAACCTGGATCGAGATTCAGCTTGCGTGCCGCCAAATCAAACCGCGCGCTTTGCGCCTCCCAGGGGTTGATCTCCTGGTCCAAAGTGACTTCCGAGTTTTCACTGGCCATCCATATCTCCTATTTTTTCGATTTCTATTCCACGTTTTGAATCTGTTCGCGGGCTTTTTCGATCTCTGCCTTCATGGCCAGCCCCAGTTCGGTAATGCGTGTTCCCTGGCCGCTCACTCCGCCGGTCTTGGAGAGCAGCGTATTGGCTTCGCGGTTCATCTCCTGCAACAGAAAGTCCAGCTTCTTGCCCACTTCGCCCTCAGCAGCCAAGAGTTCGCGGAAGTGGCCGACGTGGGTATGCATGCGGTTCAGTTCCTCGGCAATGTCGCTGCGCTCCACCAGGATGGCGACTTCCTCGAGCAGCCTCTGGCGATTGAACTCCGAACCGGTGGCCGCTATCAGCCGCTGGGTCAGGCGATCCTGGTAGCGCTGCTCGATCTCGGGCCGCAGCGCGGCCACTCCGTCTGTCGCCTCGGTCAGCCGGTCCAACATGCCGCGAAGGGCTGCCTCAATATCTTCGCCCTCCCGAGCCCGCATCACCTTCAACTGATCGAGCAGCGGCCCAATCTGAAACAGCACGCTTTCTGCCAGTTCAGCGAGATCTTCTTCGCCGCGATTCTCCACCTGGAGCGCGCCGGGCATGCGTAGCGCTGTGTTCAGGTCCGGTTCGCCTCTGACACCATACTCGTCACGCGCCAAGGCGAAGGCTGCAAAATAACCAGCCACGAGTTCACGATTGAATCCGCCCTTGGGCTGGGAGGAGCGATCGACTGAAAGCGTCAGCTCCACATGACCGCGCACCAGGCTTTCTTTGAGCGCCTTGCGCAGCTCCATCTCCAGTGCATCCAGCCCCGGCGGCAGGCGTAACTGCACGTCCAGAAAGCGGTGATTGACGCTCTTGACACTCAAAGTGTAGCTGAGCTGTTCTTTCACGCGAACCTGAATCCGCGCAAACCCGGTCATCGAATGAATCGCCATGGTCTGCTACTCCTATACACCTGTTGAGAGCGCCAGTTGCAATTGTTGCACGTCATTTTCCGGGAGATCCTGCACCTGCCGCTCGGGAACATCCATGAATTGCAGTTGATAGAGCCGCTGATAGGTCGGCGAGGAGGTCAACAGCTCTTCGTGCGAACCGATCGCGGTGATGCGCCCATCTTCGAGGACGGCGATGCGGTTGGCGCGGCGGATGGTTCCAAGCCGGTGCGCAATCACAAGCACGGTACGTCCCTCCATCAGGTTGGCCAGCGCGGCTTGCACCAGCGACTCACTCTCCGCGTCCAGCGCCGACGTAGCCTCGTCCAGAATCAGAATCGGCGCATCCTTAAGGATAGCGCGAGCAATGGCCAAGCGCTGCCGCTCGCCGCCGGAAAGCCGAAAACCTTTTTCACCGATCACCGTGTTATAGCCCTGCGGCATTTGCAGGATAAAGTCGTGCGCCAGGGCATTGCGTGCGGCTTGCTCCACGACGGCGGCCTTCACCTCAGGCCGACCGTAGGCGATGTTGTTGCGCACCGTGTCGTTGAACAAGATGGTCTCTTGCGTCACCTGAGCCACCTGCCGGCGTAGCGAACCAAGCGTCAAGTCCCGGATGTCATGGCCGTCAATGAGGATGCGGCCCGAAGTCACGTCGAAGAAGCGCGGAATCAGGTTGACCAGCGTGGACTTCCCTGCCCCGCTCGGGCCAACCAGCGCCAACACCTCGCCGGACCGAACGTCGAGGTCCACGTTGTGCAGAATCTGGTGTTCGCCCTCTTCGGTGGAGTAAGAAAAGCCTACATTGTCAAACTGGACAGATTGCGCAAACCCCTTCAAAGCCACAGCGCGGTGCCGTTCCTTCACGTCGTCCTCGGTGTCAAAGAAGCCGAAGATCGACGAAGAAGCACCCATGGCCTGCTGGAAGCTGTTGTAGAAGTAGGCAAACTTGCGCACCGGGTCGTAGAGCTTGAAGAGCAGGATGATGAACGTTCCGAAAAGCCCCATCGTCATGCGGCCAAGCAGGATTTCATGGCGTCCGATGAGCAGGAGTAAAGCAATGGCCACTGCGCCGATGGAATCCATCAAAGGCGAGCTGATCGATTGAATGCGCACGCTGCGCAGATTGGCGCGGAACAGCCGGCTAGCCGCCTTCTTGAATCGCAGAATCTCCCACAGTTCGGTGTTAAAAGCCTTGACAATGCGGTTGCCAGTGACGGTTTCGTGCAGGATGTTTTGAATCTCGGCGAGCTTGTCCTGGCCGGTGCGCGTGCGTGTGCGCACTTCCTTGCCGATCTTGCGCGATGAGGTGATGACCACCGGCACAAACAAAAGCAACGCCCAACTGAGGTATCCGCCGAGACGAATGACGAAGAACAGGCCCACCAGGAAGGTAAAGAATTGCTGTAGAAACTCACCGATGACCGAGCTGACCGCGTTCTGAACCTTGTCAACGTCATTGATGAGGGTAGAAAGAATAGTGCCCGTAGCGTGCTTGTGAAAAAAACTGGACGAGCGGCGCAGAGTCGCTTCATAGAGGTGGTTGCGCAAGTCGGTAATCATGCCGAAGCCTGCGTAATTGACCAGATACGTGCCGAGATAGTCGCATAGGCCCTTGAGCAAGGTAGAGGCTACTAGGGCAAAAGCCACCACATCCCAGGCATTGTGTAGAGGCAGGAATTGGGGAATGGCAAGCCTTAGGTCGAAGTGCCACGGGCTGTTCACGAGACCCAGAGTGATGGGTCCTTCCGGCGCTTTGGGGTCAAGAACTCGATCGAAGATGGGCTGAAAGAGAAGAGTGCGAAAAGTGTCAAGCACGCCCACCATGGCCAGCAACAGGATCCCGGGCAGCAATTGCAGCCCAAAGGGAAGTCCGTAGCGCAGCAGGCGCAGTAAGTTCTTCATGCCGATTGGCCTGTCTGCCGGTCAGAAATCTCTGCGCCGAGCACCGGGAGTTGAGTGCAAAACTCCATTCCCGTATTGTATCCGGCTCTCGATCAAGAATTTTGAAATAAGTCCTTATCCGCATCTCTATTGAAATAGCCTGGACTCCCTGGCGGAGGAGGAACTCGCGGCGCCGGACGGTCACAGCGATTCCCGTGCCGCTGAAGGATCATAGAGAGACTGCGGTTCCAAACGTAAATGGAATGCAAGTTGTTGAAAATACAATGCAATGATCCGAAGGCTGGGCAGTAGGTTGGATACCGCTTTGAATCAAAGGGCCGATGCGGTTCCCTGCCCCGGTATCGCTTCGTAAAAGGCGCAGTACTGGTCCGCAATCGCCTCTTCGGCGAAACGTTCCAGGTTCTTGAAACCGGCGGCGCGCAACTGCTCACGACTCTTGAGGCCCAAGGCGATAGCCGTCGCAGCAGCTTGTGGGTCGTCTGGATCGATGAAGATTGCAGCTTCGCCGGCTACCTCGGACATCGGCGGACGCCGGGTGGTAACTACAGGACAACCGCAGGCCTGCGCCTCCAGAATCGGCCAGCCAAACCCCTCTTCGAGCGACGGAAACAGAAGTGCCAGCGCATTCCCATAAAGCGATTGCAACTCCTCGTTGGTCGCGTCTGCGGCCTCGATCACGCGATTGCCTATCCGTTCCACGCGAATCGCTGCCCGAAGTTCGCTGGTCAGCGGCTTGCCGGCCAGAATCAGCTTTGCGCCAGAAAACTCGCCGATCTCGACCAGCCGCGCAAAGATACGCAAGACGCCAACTCGGTTCTTGTACCACTGGTTTCCGCCCACGTGCAAGAAGTAGCGTTCGCCGGGTGGTAATCCAAGCCGGGAAGCAAGAGCGCTGGAAAGCGCCGCGCCCGGCTGGTAACTCCAATTGAGTGCGTTATAAATAACGCGCGTTTCACTTCCGGTCTTGACTGCCTCATCTGTGAACGTTTTCAGGTCTTCGGCAGTCTTGGCGGAAACGCAGAGCACATAGCGCGCCCCGCGCAGGCCCGAGAGAATCCACCGCTGCAACAATCGCCCCGACCAGCCTATAGGCGCCTGGGGAAACTCGCCCCGCGCCGCGCGTATGGCCAGCACATCGTGACACGTAATCAGATTCGGCTTCCGGCGAACGGTGCGCAGATACATCGAATTTGAATGGTCCAGGACATGAACCAGATCGTGCGACCGAGCCAGACGGCGCAACCCGAAAGGGAAAAGCAGAAACTTGTCCAGATAGCCTAGATATTTCTTCAACCCCGGACTCGACGCCAGCTTTGAAACAACGGCCCGTGGTGCAGTCACAGTGACCTTATGGCCGCGCGCCGTCAGAGTGCGCTCAAGCCAAGCAGCGTAGCGTAACATGCTTTCCTGGCCATCCGGCTCATAATTCGCCACAAGCAAGATCCGCATGATTTACCTGTCTCCGGAGCTGCTTGGCCTTGAAAGTTCAGGGCCT
>Ga0302319_10008147_pt1 | contig 20483 bp, 17 predicted proteins | sample Bog_T0_2_FD_203319 | JGI IMG/M metagenome (GOLD analysis project Ga0302319, IMG submission 203319) | Peat permafrost microbial communities from Stordalen Mire near Abisko, Sweden - Bog_T0_2 | ecosystem: Environmental > Terrestrial > Soil > Wetlands > Peat | place: Sweden: Abisko, Stordalen Mire... | reverse complement strand
GAGGCTGCGCTTGCTGCGAATCTTGTGCATGAGGGCGGGATCTTTGCCCAAGGCGACCCCCCCAATGATGTCGCTGAAGCCGCCGAGGTATTTGGTGGCCGAGTAAAGAGAAATGTCGGCGCCGAGTTTGATAGCGTGTTGGAAAGCGGGTCCGAGGAAGGTGTTGTCTATCATCACCAGCGGGCGCTCGCCGGGAAGGCCGGCGGCGGTTTGGCAAGCTCGCTGGATGTCGGTCATGACAATGGTGGGGTTGGCGGGTGTTTCGATCAGCACCACGCCGAGATTGCGGGCGGCCCGGATGGCTTGGTCGAGCAGGTCCGTGCGGCCGCCGGGAACTGGGATGCCCTGAATGCCGAAGGGCTCGAGAAATCCTTGGATTAGAGTCTGGGTACCACCATAGATAGGAACGGTATAAATGATGCTGTGGCCAGGCTTGACAACGGCGAGCAGGGTGGTCATGATCGCCGCCATGCCGGAATTGAAAACCGCGGCGGTGGTCGCCCCGGGTTCCAGCGGGACGATATGGTCTTCGAGAATCTGCGCGTTGGGGTGGTTAAATCGTGAGTAGACTAAATCGACATTTTCGCCCGGCGTCCGTTCCGCACGGCCAGCCATAATGTCAAAAGCGCGCTCGGCCGCTTCCGGGCTGGAGAAAACATAGGTGGAACTGCGAAAGACGGCCGGACGGGCGGACCCTACCGAGAGGCTAGGATCAAAACCCTGCGTGAGTACCGCCGTTTCCGGCTTAAGGTCGGGTCGGTGCTTGATGGCGTTGGACAAAGGAGAATACTACCTCCGCCTTGAGTGTAGCGCCGGAAGGAGCCTAAGAGTGTGGATAAGCAGTGAAAAAGCTGAGGGTGTCTTGGGTTCTTACTGTTGAAAGACCCTTGCGGGTGCCAGGGAGGTGTTGCTTCAGGGGTCTTTCTATGAGGTTAGTCTCGCTTTGGTGGGAGTTGCCTCCCTGGCTTGATTCCAATAGTAGTATATGATTTTGCGGAATGCAAGTGTTTTCTATACGAAAATCAAAATTATTTTGTAGGACTTCACCGGTGCGCTATTCTAACGCGCTAACTGATAGGTATTAAACATGAAGATAACTGTATTAGGGTCAACAGGTTCGATAGGGGTAAACACCCTCGACGTCGTGCGGCAGCATCCCCATGGCTGGAAAATACATTCTTTGGTAGCCGGACGCAATCTGGAAGTTTTGTGCTCCCAAATTCTGGAGTTCCATCCCGAGCGCGTCGTTGTGGCCGATGAGGTTACTTTGCACGAACTCCGCTCACGGCTGCAGGATCTCACGTTGCCCATGAAGGGCTGGCCCGACTTGGCGGCTGGGCCTAGGGCGCGAGTCGAGGCCGCAACGGCCAGCGAAGTCGGTTTTGTCATGTCGGCTATTGTCGGCGTCGCTGGTTTGGAAGCCACGTACGCCGCAGTCAAGGCCCGAAAGCGTATCGGCTTGGCTAATAAAGAAGTATTAGTCGCCAGCGGCGGCTTGGTGATGGATGCCGTGCGCGAATGCGGCACCGAGCTCATTCCGGTAGATAGCGAGCACAACGGCGCGCACCAATGTCTACGCGCCGGGAGCCGCGAGGAAGTGACACGGCTTTTACTGACCGCTTCCGGTGGCCCCTTTCGCGATACCCCGCGCGACGATTTATGGAGCGTGACGCCGGAACAGGCTTTGAACCACCCCACCTGGAAGATGGGGCGTCGCATTACGATTGATTCAGCGACGATGATGAATAAAGGGTTTGAAGTGATTGAGGCGTGCTGGCTGTTCGATTTGCCGCCGTGCCAAGTCGATGTGGTAGTGCACCCCCAATCGTCCATCCACGCGATGGTGGAATATAACGACGGCAGCGTGATCGCGCAAATGTCGGCGACAGATATGCGGATGCCGATTCAGTATGCGATGACCTACCCGGAGCGGCGGCGGGCGCCGGTGCCGCGGCTGGATTGGACGCAGCCAAGAACCTGGAATTTCATGGCGCCCGACTTGGAAAAATTCCGGCTGCTAAAACTGGCCTACCAAGCGCAAGAGCAAGGCGGCTCGGCTACTTGCACGCTGAATGCGGCAGATGAAGTGGCGGTCGAGGCTTTTTTGCAGGGGCGAATCCCGTTCCCCGCCATTGCCAGTACGGTGGAGGAAACCTTGCAGAGACAAATCAACTCGAAACCAGCGACAATTGAAGATGTTATCGGGATCGACCTGGCGTCGCGGGACGTGGCCAGGCAAGTGATCGCGGAGGAACCTTGGAAGTCTTCGCCCCTAACCTTTCTTAAGAGATAAGTTGTGAAGCGAAGCAGAGGCGGGTGCGTCCAATGGGCAGTAGAATACATTAAACTTAAGTCTCAGGTTGTCGAGTCGGTAGCCTTAGGCCGGTAGTCGGGCCGCTAGCATACAAAAGAAAGGTAACGGAAGCGTTGGGTTTTTTGCAGCCGGTTTTTTGGGTCGTGATCCTGTTAGGGGTCATGATATTGGTCCATGAATTAGGACATTTTTGGGCGGCGCTAGCGGTGGGCGTAAAGGTGGAGACCTTTAGCATCGGTTTCGGCCCGCGCTTGCTGGGCTTCAAACGCGGCGATACCGATTTTCGGTTGTCGGCGATTCCGTTTGGCGGTTACGTGCGGATGTTGGGCGAGCAGCCGGGCGATGACACGGTGATCGACCCGGATTCCTTCCAGGCGAAGGCCCGCTGGCAGCGGGCAATTGTCATTATTGCCGGACCCTTGATGAACATCGTCTTGGCGGTGGGCATCGTGACCGGCCTGTATATGTTCGAATTCCGCAAGGAGATCGATACCAAAGATCCGGTGATCAGCAGCGTGAAGCCCGATTCGGCGGCGGCGCAGGCCGGCTTGCAAGCGGGCGACCGAATTGTGAAGTTCGCTGACCGCAAAGATCCAAACTGGGATTACTTGAGCGAGCAGGAAATGCTGAATGCCGGCCGGACTATGGAAATGGTCGTGGAACGGCATGGCCATCGCGTGAAACTGGAAGTGACGCCGCGCATGGATCCCAAGGAAGGGATCGGCACAATCGGCTGGATTGGCGAACAGAATATCCAGATTGGCGAGATTCAAGCCGGTTCGCCGGCGCAAGCGGCTGGACTCAAGCCCGGCGATTTGTTTCTGAGTATCGATGGGCAAGCCGTCGTCTCGCCAGTGACCGTGCAGCAGGCGGTCGTGCATTCGGCCGGCCGGCCGATCGATTTGCAGGTGATGCGCGCCGGCCAAACCCAGGAGTTTTCCATCGCTCCCGTGAAAACCTCGGACGCCAAGCTCCCCTACCGCATCGGCGTGAGTTTCCGCGCCCCGGTCGAAATTTTGAAACTCAGTTTTCCCGACGCGTTTGTCGAATCGCTGCGCTTCAACCGTCAGAACGCACTTGGCATTTTTCAGATGCTCGGCAGTATTATCGAGCGGCGCGTCTCGCCGAAGACGGTTTCGGGGCCGATCGGCATGGCCGTGATGTCGAACCAGGCGGCGCAGCAGGGCCCCTGGATGTATCTTCTGCTGATGGCCCTGGTGAGCTTGAATCTGGCGATTTTCAATCTACTGCCCATTCCAATTCTCGACGGCGGGACGCTGCTGCTGCTGCTGATTGAGATGCTCCTGCAGCGCGAAGTGAGCATGCGAATTAAGGAAACCGTCTTCAAGCTCGGGTTTGTATTTTTAATGATGGTTGTGGTATTTGTGATTTACAACGATATTAGTAAGATACTGACGAAGAGTTAGTGCGTGGTCCAGACCTCAAGAAGTTAGCGCTTTCAAGACGGCTTTGCGATTCTTGGCAATTACCGCCAGACAAGCGCGTGGTGGCGTCTGGTTTTCTGCGGGCTTGCTCCCACTCCTGAAGGGTCCGAGGATTAATGCCAATGAACGCAGCACCACGCGGAGCGGCTCGCCGTCAATCTGTTGTGAGGCAAATGAACTTGCCCTATCGTTCACCGTCGTTCGAGAAATTTTGCTGGTAATACGGGCCGCTTTGAATCTCGTGGTTTATCTGTTCGAGCAAGAAGTCTTTTGGAGTGGTCTGCATTAGTTAAATCTTTTCCCATTAGATCACCAGTGGCCTCAGGCTCTCTAAATGCGGCAGCCATCGCCAACTTGTGACTCCGGGTTCGCCAAATCGATCCGCTTGCAGGTGCGCTGCGTTGGACGATTAGGCCTCGGTGCGTGCAGGGTCAGGCGCGACGTTTCTTCTGATCAGATCTTCAGCAACGCCCGCAAACGCCGCGTCTGGATCCGGCTCACGGGTATCTCCGTCTGTTTCTTATCGTCCATCTTGAGTTGAAAGCTCGACTTGAACCACGGAATCACTTCGCGGATTTTGTTGATGTTGACCAGGAACGAGCGATGCACGCGCCAAAAGAGATTCGGATCAAGGTTGGATTGCAACTCTTCAATGGTGCGGTAATTCGATTGGCCTTCGAACTGTGCAGTGACCATTGTGATGAGCCCGTCGTCGATGGTCGCGTAAATCAGGTCCTGCGCGTCCACCATCAGATTGCGGTTGTTAGACCGCACAATCAGCTTAGTTCGCTGCGCTGGCGGCTTAACGTTCTCGACAACGGTCTCGGCCGCTTTATCCTGCGCTTCCTGCTTCTCCTCGATCATCCTTTTGGCGCGCGCGACGGTTTCAGCGAGCCGTTCTTTTTCGATGGGCTTGAGCAGATAGTCGAGCGCTTCCAGGCGAAACGCTTCGACCGCGTATTGGTCGAAAGCGGTCGTTAGGATGAAATGCGGGAGGAGCGCGCCGGTATCTCGTATTCTGGCGATGACGCCGAGGCCGTCGAGACCGGGCATCTGCACGTCTAGGAACACCAGGTCCGGCTCCAGTCGTTCAATGAGCTTTACAGCCTCGAGGCCGTTGGTGGCCGATTGCAGAATCTCGACTTCGGGAAAGTCCTTCAGCAGGAAGGCCAGTTCTTCGCGGGCGAGTTGCTCGTCGTCTACCACGAGGGCCGAGATGGTTCCCGTGACACTCTGAGACATTCGAATGTTAGTATAACGTAGTACGAGTGCTTGCTGGCGCGGTTGGCGTTTTTCGGTCCATACGGCGCTCCCAAACAGTCACGCTTCTGCTTGCGCAAAACGGACCTTGGGAGACACAACACGGACCGGCCAAAAGCCGCAAACGTTTGCACAAGCGCTTCGTCCCATTTTCTCTTTCTGAGGAGTTTCTTCCCCGTGGCAAGTAAACCAAACACCACTATTGCGCCCGCCGACGGCAAATTGGGCATTTTGATCCCTGGAATGGGCGCCGTGTCGTCCACTTTCATTGCCGGCGTTGAGGCCGTCAAACGCGGACTGGGTTCGCCCATCGGATCGTTGACCCAAATGGGCGCCATCCGGCTGGGTAAACGCACCGATGGCCGCACGCCCAAGATTAAAGATTTTGTGCCGCTGACCCCGCTGGAGTGCCTGACCTTCGGCGGATGGGATATTTACGAGGATAACGGCTATGAAGCGGCCGTGCGTGCTAACGTTCTGGAGCGACCGCTGCTCGATCAATTGAAGGAACCGCTCTCGGCGATTCAACCGATGAAGGCGGTGTTCGATCACGGCTATGTCAAACGCATTACCGGGCCTAACGTGAAGACGGAGCCGGACAAAATGGCGATGGCCGAGGCGCTGATGCAGGATATACAGGATTTCAAAGTGCGCAACAATTGCAGCCGGCTGGTCATGATCTGGTGCGGTTCTACCGAAGTGTTTCACAAACCGGCAGCTGTCCATCAAAGCCTGGCGGCATTTGAGGAAGGGTTGCGCCGCAACGATCCTGACATCGCGCCCAGCCAGATTTACGCGTACGCGGCACTACGTTTGCTCGTACCCTTCGCCAACGGCGCGCCGAACCTGACCACCGATATCCCGGCGATGCAAGAACTGGCGCGCAACAACGCCGTGCCGATTTGCGGTAAGGATTTCAAAACCGGCCAAACCTACATGAAGACGCTGCTGGCGCCGGGGTTCAAGGCCCGCATGTTGGGCGTACGCGGCTGGTTTTCAACGAATATCTTGGGCAATCGCGACGGCGAGGTGCTGGAGGATCCGGGCTCGTTCAAGACTAAGGAAGAGACTAAGCTTTCCGTTTTGGAACAGATTCTGCAGCCGGATCTTTACCCGGAACTTTATAAAGATCTGTATCACGCGGTGCGCATCAACTATTATCCGCCACGCGGCGATTCGAAGGAGGGCTGGGATAACATCGACATATTCGGCTGGTTAGGTTATCCTATGCAAATCAAGATTGATTTCTTGTGCCGCGATTCGATTCTAGCCGCGCCGCTAGTACTTGATCTAGTGCTGTTCATGGATTTGGCGCAGCGTTCAGGGATGAAGGGTATCCAAGAATGGTTATCGTTTTACTTCAAAGGTCCGATGACGGCTCCAGGATTGTATCCAGAGCACGATATCTTCATCCAATTGATGAAACTCAAAAACACGCTTCGGTGGATGCAAGGTGAAGATCTTATTACGCACTTGGGATTGGAATATTACGATTAACAACGCGGGCGGGCGTGAACCGTCTAACGGTTTGTAGCGACTATGTTCACCAGCGCGCCCAATCGGTCTGCCACGACTTCGAAAAATACTATGCGAGCGGAAGAGCCGGAGGCTAAGCGCATCCTGGTGATTGGCGGGACGCAGTTCATCGGAAAATTGCTGGTCACTGAGTTGCTCAAGGCTGGACACGAAGTTCACGTTCTGCACCGTAAGTCGCGCCACCCTTTTGGGAAACGCGTGCGTAATCTGGTTGGCGATCGCAACGATGCAGCGAGCGTGCGCAAGGCGGTCTCCGACACGCGCTTTGATGTGGTGTTCGATAACGCCTACGACTGGGAACACGGCACGAACGGCTCGCAAGTGGAAGCGACCGCGCAGATCTTCGATGGGAAGATTGGCCGCTATGTGTTCATGTCGAGCGTCGCCGCCTACGGCGACGGGCTGAATCATCACGAAGGCGACGCGCTGGCGCCGGACGATCATCCGAATCCATATTCCCGGCATAAGGCGATGAGCGAGCGCGCGTTGTTCCGGCTCCATCAGCGGACCGGTTTCCCGATTGTGACCCTGCGGCCGCCGTTTGTGTACGGGCCAGCCAATCCCTTCTATCGCGAGGCGTTTTTTTGGGACCGCTTCAAGGCGAACCGCCCGGTAATTCTGCCGAGCGAAGGGCACCGCTTGATGCAGTTTGTCTATGTGCGCGATTTGGTTGATCTGATGGTGCGTGTCATGGAGATGCGCAATGCCATTGGTCATGCGTTCAATACCGCGAATCCGAAGGCCATAACGCAGCACGAAGTGGTGAACCATTTGGCGCTGGCGGCGGGATGCCGCGATCCCAGGTTTGTATCCGTACCGCGCGAGGCGATTTACCGGGCCGGCGGCCAAGTGATGGGCGAGAAGTTGTATTTCGGCTCCTATTATGATGTGCCCGCGATTACGCAGATTATCACCAAGGCGCAGCGCATGTTGGCGTTCAAGCCGACCGAGTTCGATGTAGGGCTGAAGGTGACCTACCGGGCGTATGTCAAGAAGCGCGCTTATCCGAAAGCGGATTTCACCTTTGAGGATGAATTGCTGGCCGCGCGGATGTCGACCACGCGCTCGGCGTGAATTTATAGACTTCCCCAACTTCCCGGTTCTGGGACGGAGAGACGTGGTACGAAGTTTAAAATCGTAACTCGTGATATGCCTCTCCGCCCCCCGTCAGTACTTTGCCAAAAACGCCGCCACGCTTGGCCCTTCCTGCGCCTTCGAGGCAATACAAGTGTTAATGCTTTCCAACACCTCCGAAAGAGTATGTCTCGCTCCCAGCAGTTTATCGAGCCGCGGTTCAAAGAACGCTTTCAATTCTTCAGCGGAAGCGGCGTCACAGAACGAGCCGCCCACAAACGGAAAAGCGGAGCCAATATCGAACACCCCGCCGCTGCGTTTGGCGAGAATATCGTCGTAGTGGGCTTTCAGGAAGTCAAAAGGCAGCCTGCGAGTAGCTGGGAACTGCGCGCCGGCAAAGAGAAGGCGGGCGGCTTCGTTGAAGGGGATGCCGCCGGAAAGGAGGGCCTGTTTGGCGGCTGAGATCGCCGCGGGGTCGCGGAAAGAAGACATGGCTGCGATGATGCGCCGCCGTTCCTGGCGATCCTTGGTGCTCTTAAGCTCGGAAAAGAAGCGGTCAAACAACGCCTTGTCGCCGTAGTAGGCGGCGCTGTTCAGCACGTCGGCAACTATGTCCGAGGACAGCGATGAATGATTTTCAAACCAGCCATCGGCGAGCGTGCGAGCTTGCGCGGCCAGTTCTTGATCCGCGCCGTAAGTAGCCACCACGCCAAGCAAACGCGGGCGGAGCAAACGCACGTTATCCGGCTCATCGCCCTTCGGCTGCCAACTGAATTCATGCGCGCGGGCGGCGAAATTCAGCCGGAGAAATCGCTGGTAATTGACTTCGAGATCTTCGGGGACAAGATGACCATGTGGCGACAAAGCAATATCAAGGGCGCGCTGCACCACGTAACGTTCGGGATCGTTGTGGAAAATATCCACTAGTCCAAGCGCTGTCGCCGCGGGCAGTTTCCCAGCCGCTGATAGAGCCTCCGCGTTCCCCATCAGGTCCACGCGCTCCGGCGCGGTCAAGCGCTTTTGCACCTCGCCTTGCGTAAGGCTCCCGAGCAAGTCGCCCTGATAATCCACCCGGTAATAACCTTTGGCGTTGGCATTCGCTTGCACCCAAGCGGGACAGCTGTCGGCGTTCAATGTCCAATCCTGTTTGGCCTGTGTCATGAGCGTGCAAGCGTGGCTGTCCTCACCGTTCGTTCCGTAGCGCACACAAACGGGGATTTGCCAAACCTGGTCGCCAGGCGCATTCGTGCCGAGCGGCACGAAACGCTGCTGTTCCAGATGCAGAGTCGGCGCCCCTTGTTTGCAATCGAGACTAACCGAAACCAGTGGCACGCCCGTTTGATTGAGGAACGTGGAGAACGCCTGCGTGATGTTCTTGTGACTGGCGGAACTGACGGCATCCAGAAACTCGGGAGCCGTTGCGTTGCGGAAAGCATATTGCGTGAGGTAGCTATGCACGCCTTTGCGGAATTCCTCCGGCCCCATATAGCTCTCGAACATGCCGATGACCGCTGCGCCCTTCTGATAAGTAATGCCGTCGAAAGCGTTGCCGATATCGTCCTTGGTCTTGATCTCCTGGCGGATCTTGCGCGCCGAAGTGAGGCTGTCCTCATTCTCCGCGCCGAGTTTGGAATTCACATCGCCCACGCGCGTTTGCCATTCGGGCTTCCAATCGGCCACCAGTTTTTCTTCCATCCAACTGGCGAAGGCTTCATTGAGCCAGATATCATTCCACCACGCGGTTGTGACCAGATCGCCAAACCATTGGTGGGCCAGCTCATGCGCCGCCGTCTCCACATAGCCGCGTTGACGTTCCGTGGTGTCCCGCGCCGGGTTACCCAGAATGATGGTCTGCCCGTACGTGACCATGCCGGGATTTTCCATCGCGCCCGAAAAAATTGGAACCGCCACCTGATCCGATTTTTCGTACGGAAACGGAATGCCGAAATAATCTTCCAGGCGCGTCAGGATCGTGGCCGTGACTTCGGCGGCATATTGCGCTTCGGCCGCATGCCCTTTAGGAACGACAATGCGCACCGGCACATGCCTCCGGCACGCCGTCCCGGCATCCACATATTCGAACGGACCTACCGCGAAGGCCACAAGATAACTGGGTAAGGGCTTGGTCTCCTTGAAAGTGTAAGTCTTGCCCATGGCGTTCTGCCCTTGATGCTCGATAGCAGTGTTGCTGATGGCCGTATCCTCGGCAGGCACGTGCAGCGTAAGCTGCCAAGGCGTTTTGTACGAAGGCTCGTCAAAGCAGGGGAAAGCGGCGCGCGCATCGGTGGCTTCGAACTGCGAGTAGATATATTTGTTGCCGTTGTCTTCCGAGCGAAAAGCGCCGGAAGTATCTTTGGTGCGGATTTTGCCCGTGTAATGAATCGCCAGTTCGCCGCTGCCGGCCTTCAGGGGCGAGGCAAATTGCAGACTGATAAAGTCAGTGCCGCTCGTCGCCGCCTGCGCCGTGAACGTCTGGCCGCCGCTTTCTAAAACCGCGTTGGTCACGGTGATATCGGCGCCATTCAACCAAATGGTTTGCGTTGCCTCGGAGATCTTGACTTTGATTCGAAGGAAGCCCGAGAAATCGTCTTTGTTCGGATCGAGCGTGAGTTCGGCCCGATAGCTGATGGGCGAAACCGTTTCGGGCAGTTTCAGCGTGGGCGGCTGATCGGCGGAAAGTTTCAGGCAAGTGAGCAGCAGGAAAAGCGAACTTGCGGCGAGCGCTTTGGCATAGGACATCGTTTTTCATCCTGACACAAGGAAGTGAGCGCTCTTGGCGCGTTGGGCTTGATGGCCGGAAGCTATCCGGAGAATGGCGGTGGCGATTCGGCGGACGCTAATATGCTGTCGGCGGCTGGAGCGTTGGCCGGAGGGGGGGGCCGGATTGGTCGGAGCGGCCGTCGGCGGATCAAGCGTCATCGGTACTGGGCTGGCCGCCACGATCTCCACAACTATACTATTTTCGGTCGGCGTTGTGGCGATCGGCATAGCGCTGGCTATTGCGGGTTATTACGCTTATACTTATGTAAAGCAAAAGGGCAGTCACTGCGTAGGGCCGCGAACTGCATCGATGCATGGAGGAGGGGTATGGAACCCGGCGCTCATATAACAGTTGCGAAGTTCATTCGCGCCATGTCTTGGATTGGTCTCTGGATGGAAATCCTGGCGATTGTGGTTTTCACTTTTGTGACGGCGCTGGCGGCCTACCGGGGACAAAGCCCGACGCCCGGTGTTCTCACTCTGGTGGCTCTTTTTATTTCGCTGGCTGTGAGTATGTATTTTCTAGGCAAAATGGAGAAGAGCCGAACAAAAATGTAGCTCCAAGGAATGGCAGGAGGGCGAAGCTTTGATGCACCTCTTTAGATCGGATCCTTCCTTCTTGCGTGCTCGTGTGTCCGAAAAACGAAAATCGCCCACCTGGCCAGATCCATAACTCATGTACATGCTTGCGAAGCAAGCCTGGCGTTTCTAGTTAGTGCGCCCAAAGGGCGCAGATCACCGGTGGGGGAAGGACCCACTCAACTAGTTGTTGGTAGGACTTGACAGCTTAGCTTCGATCTTGCCGACACACGGGTGGCGCAAACACTCGTGTTTGCCGTCTCGACACTCGTGTCGAGACTTGTTTGCGAAGCAAGCTCGGGAGCGCTCCGCGCTCCGCCCTCACTTGTGAGCGAATCGGAATGACCCCGCGCCAAACCCCACCCTGAATCCCACGACCGAACGCGGCTCGACACCACACCGTAAAACTCCGACGGAATCAGAAAAGGAATTATCTCTGGGCTCCACGCCTCGTAAGATAAGCCTATGGAGATCGCTACTCCGGCCCTCGAATTACCGCGGAAAATCTGGACCCGTGAGGAAGCTCACGCTCTTCTCGATACCGGATTCCCTCGTACCGACAAACTCGAGCTGATCAATGGAGATTTGATCGGCAAAATGAAAAAGCGTCCTCATGTCATCTGTCAGCACCGCATTCAGAAATGGCTGGAGAGGGCCTTTGGAGGCCAATACATAGAAATAGTGGCTCCCATCGATGTCACTGGCAACGACAACGTCAACAACGAGCCGGAGCCGGATCTCATTCTGACCGCGGAAGAACTACAAAGTTACCAAACGAATCCACAGCCGCGCGATATCCGCTTGCTCATTGAAGTCGCCGATTCGAGCCTTGCTCTCGACTTGAACCAGAAAGCCGCCCTCTATGCGAGAGCCGCAATCGTTGAATATTGGGTAATCGACCTCCCGCATCAGCTGGTGCCTGTGCACCGCAACCCTCTCGCCGGCGCTTATCGCAGCATCGTCTCATACAGCTTCGCCCAGGATATAGCTCCGCTCGCAAAACCCGACTCTCTCTTTTGTATGGATAGACTCTAAGGGTCGTCAGAGGATCTCCAATTTCGATTGTTCAATGCCTTAGCGCCGGGATCGCCTCAAGCAAAGGGGACTTGCTCCCATAAGCGCTAAGATAAGCCCACGGAAGCGGACGAGCCTCCCGAGGGTGAAGACTGTCGCACTATGTAAAGGCTGGACGAATCGTAAACAGTACGCCGTTAGGGGCGAGTAATCCCTAGAATGAGAGCGCCGCAACGGTGCTACTCGAGCGAAGCTTTGTCCGAGTGGCGCGTGACACGCTCAGAGCGCGGCCCGACGCTTCCCAGATCAGGACTTCGGGCCCGCGCTATCGAAGAGAAGCTCTGTACGAGTCGTGCCCCATCCAATGTCATCCAGCCGGTATCCTGAAGTGATGTCGATGCCTTACGCTTTGGTGACCGCGCGATGCCAGAACTGAGCCGATTCTTCGGAATTATTATTCGTATGTTTTCAGAGCCCGGAACCCCACATCAAGTACCGCATTTCCATGCTTATTATCAAGGTCAAGCAGCGGTCTTTAGCATCGATCCAGTGGATCTAATGGCCGGATCAATACCGCAGAAGCAGCGGCGACTCATAGAGGCATGGGCGGAATTGCATCAGGATGAATTAATTGCGGATTGGACTTTACTACACTCCGGCCACAGCGCCGCGCCAATCGAACCCTTAAAATAGATTTTAGCTTTATGGAACACTTGATCTGCCGTGTTGAACGCTTCGAAATTGTTGCGCCCTACACCATTCGGGTCGACTTCGATGACTCTACGCGGCAAGTCATCGATTTTCTGCCGGTTCTGCGGGGAGAGCTTTATGGGCCACTTCGCGATTTGGCGTTTTTTAACCGAGTTTCGCTCGACGCTGAAGTGCATACCCTGGTTTGGCCAAATGGGGCGGACTTTGATCCTGCGACACTCCACGAATGGCCGCGTTGCGCAGCCGCCTTCGCCAAGATGGCGAGCGCCTGGGATTCTGTGACTGCCTGAAGATATCAGGGCGGCGGGGTAGTTCACGATGTCGGCGCTGGAAATGCGAAGTAGGCTTGCTGAGGTTTTCCACAATCGGACTTGGGATAGTTTGCTTGTGCGAAGGGGATTTCGCAATACCTATCAGCCGCCGAACGAATTCACCATAACTTGCGAGTCGCCGGTGGTTGGGAGCTTGTCCCGCATTCCTGCTGGCCAGCCAAGACTCATGTTACTCTCTGGGGCATCAAAAAACGAATGAAGCGTACCAATATTTTTCGGCCGCCTGGGTAGTGTTAGGTGGCGTGATGTTCATGAATCCACAAGTTGTCTCTGCGCAGATCTTGAAGATCTGCGAGATGAACACGCAGCAGATTCAGGCTCTGGATCTTTCAAAGCCTGTGGTCTTGATTCCGAGCGGCATTCTGGAAGAACACGGACCCTACCTCCCGTCCTTTACGGACGGCTATGCCGATGATGACTATACACGCGAACTGGCGAAGGCCATTGTCGCCAGACCCGCCTGGACGGTCGTCCTGTTTCTGCAGATTCCGCTGGGCAACGATCCCGCCAACACAATCGGCGGAAAGACGGTATTTCCCGGAAGTTACCCAGTCCGAATGGCGACGCTGCGAGCGATATACATGGACTTGGCCAATGAACTCGGAGACCAGGGTTTTCGATGGATATTCCTCATTCATAACCATGGTGCGCCAAATAATCATAAGGCGCTCAACCGGGCTTCGGATTATTTCCACGATGTCTATGGCGGGGCCATGGTGCATCTGTTCGGGCTGAAACCGGTGTTCTCCGAGTGGCGCGTTTATCCGCCCGGAACAACAACACCCACAACAGGCTCCAAGCCGTATTGTGGCGAGCAAACGAGCGCGGCGGGTCGGCACCGGAATCTTAAACACTGAGCCGGAACACCGCCATACTGTCGCTTAGCAATGACGGCACGCATTCCATTGAGCGGCAGGATGCTGTCGCACTTGGCTATCCTGCTCACCCCTGCTGGCACTCCCGAGTCTATGCCCGACCTACCCGCGACGATCCCTCAGCGAATTCGCCCAGCCTGTCGAGGACGAGCGTCGAGAACGCCGAGCAGGATCGGGTTGACGCGTTCCAGCAGTTCGCGATCTCCAGCGTCGTCTGGCGCTTTTGCGCCATGGAGCAGGTTGTTGCGAACATGATTTATCATCTCTGCCGTCTTGCCCGCAATCCATCGAGGCTTGTGTTCTAGCTGACCCAGCCATACAGCAGCCAGTTCTTCAAAGTCACGGAGCAGGTGATCGGGTGAGTAAGGATGTACGTCGAGGATTGATTGGCCGGTGGCGGTGCCTTTTCGGTGTGCAAGCCACGCCGTTTGTTCGGGGTATTTGGCGAGGACGGCGTTTACCGCATCGGCATTCGCCTCGAAATACTGAAGCATCGCAGCCCGGTCCGTGTCGGGATTCGTCAATTGTGCGCCGTCCAGGTACCGCCGCGCTTCTAGCACTAGCGCTACCCATCCGGAGAAGAACTGATCGAAGCAATCCTTGCTTTCAGCCGCACGGTGGTGCCAGCGGTTTACGAAATTATCTAGCGCACTCGTTTTTGACCCTTTATGGAGACCATGAGTCTCCAGAGAATACCGTTCGAACCGATTACAAGCTCGCGGCAGTTCATATAATCCTGCTTGCCGAGTTCATCGATGTGAGCGGCGCGATTCCTGAACTTTCCTGCCAATTCGCCCAGCACGTGGTGAAGCCCGTTCGGGTCGAGGAGCCAGTTCGACCCCGTCCATTCCGCCGTCATCTTCAGAAAACATCTGACTAGGGCACTTGACTGCCGCCGTTGCTGGCTGTGAATTACGGTTTGCAGGAAGTGCGAGAAGGTCCCCAACTCAGGAGGCTTGCGTTTCGAATCGGTGCAGAACGCCGCGACCCTCCCGATATCTTTGTCCGTATTATCCGCGCTGAGATCCTCATGAGACGCTCGTGCACTCAATGGCCTCAGAATGCGGCCTACGACCTCCGCCTCAACAGCCTTGCACAGACCGATGACCGCCGGTGACCATTCAAGCTGAGGATCGGCGCCGAGTTGTCTAGCGACGTGTTCCGCCGTCGCCACGAACCGTAGCGTTTCGGGTGACAGGAGGTTTGCCCGTTCTTCGGAAGCCCTAAACAGCTGTTCGGCCTTACGCTGATCATCGACCGCTACGACCGACAGCAAAGACGAAGCGAGCGCGTCCGCGCGCTCGTCTTCGGGAGCCGTCCCAGCCTTGATGTCGTAGAGCAACAAAAGGCGACCATAGCAGCCGTTGCAGAGACGCCGCGACCAGTCGCTTCCATATCTGGTGATCAGCTTGGATTTCTTTGAATCCCCGCAGCGGAAGCAGGTAAAGGCCGTACCCTCTGCAAAACGGAACTGCTGGAGCGGTCCCCGCGGGGGATAAGTCTTCGTGATCGTGGAGGGTACAGGTTCCATCTATAATCCGAGGTCAAACCGATCAGCTTGCGCGATTTTATCCGTTCACGCATTTTACGACAGCTCCAAAGCACTGAGGCCAGTGCCTGTGTAAGGTAGTGAATCAATGGCCCCGATTGCGGTGGGTTGTCCGTGGTCCGTACGGAGGTCGACCAGAGGGAAGCCACAAGCGCTCTCTCTGGGTTGCGCGTCATTCCACCGTAGGCACGGTTAGCAGTCACAAGCCGACTTCGCGGTACAAATCTGTTCTCGCAGCACAAGTTCTGTCCGAATGAATGACAATCCAGGAGCAATACAACGCAATTGCAGAAGTTGTGAAATTAGTGCGGGCACTAGAATTGTTCTGGTGCGCCACCGAAGGAATGCGGGTATAAACATCTTGCCGTTCCGTGTCTTGCACATTAAGCTCTCCTTTGTTTCTGCGTCGCGGTTTCTCATGACGCGAGCAGGAAAGAGGACGGACCGTCGGGCGAAGGCTTTCACCGAAGGGGACCGTCCCACATGAGGGAGAAATGGAGCGGGCAGGGCCTTGACAGACTTTGCGGTCCGGCCCATGATCGCGCCAGGTTAAGAAAAGCCGTGTCTACGCGGAACGGAGAACCCTTTGCAACGGAGCGGCGAGGATTGTTATGCGCTTCCTACAAACGAGAGCGTCGTTGTCGATGTGGGCTTTGGCCGTGGGAATACAGAGGTCACCCATGCGTATTCGTTTCGTTCCTGTCATTGGCAAGGTTATGGTCTGACACTATTGGTATGCGCGTGCATAGCCACTGTCTTCTTCGCTCCTCATGCGGTGTCCGCGACGGCGGGATTTGGTGGCGGCATATTGGCGGGTATCCGATGGTTGACTAAAGTTATGCTGGCACACTAGTCTTTATGCCCGAACCACCAGAACTTGAAGTTGTCACCGCCGCCGCTAAAGGTGCCGTGGCTGGCGCGATAGGTCCATTTAGCGAGACCGCCGCTAAACTGCTAGACAAACTCTTCGGTGGCATCTGCGAAGAAATGGGCGGGTTCTTCGGGGACAAAGCCAAGGACTTCCGGGTTGAGCGGCGACAAAAGCGGGCTGACAAAGTACTTCAGAAAGCTAAAACGGTGATGGATGAAGCATCGTTCGAGCCACAAGCGGTGCCCGACTTCATTTTGTATCCGCTATTAAATGCGGCATCCTTGCAAGACGACGAAACCCTTCAAGGAAAATGGGCGAACCTGTTGGCGAATGCCTCTGATCCCCGACAGGAAAAACCGATACTAGCCTCGTTCGCGTCAATGTTGGGAGAGTTGACCGCGCGAGAGGTGAAGTTTCTCGATGCCTTGTTCGAAGCAATTAATGCCCCACATGGCAAGAGCCCCCTAGGGATCTATCCAGATAAAGGCGGGTATACCGAAGAACAGCTTTTCGCTGTATATGGCGACGCGGGATTGTTGCGATACCTGGAGCTTGGGCGTCAGCCCTACCTTCGCGATATGAAGCGTGTCACCGGTGAGAAAACCGCCGACATCGAGGCTGATACGGCAGATTTCGATCAAACAATCGGGATTTTGAGACGATGCGGCATCTTGTCGGTTGACTCTCACCCCAAACCGATCAGAATCGCAGTCGGAAATCCTGGCGCGATGTTGGCAAACATACCTTCGAAAGTGGACATCGAAACCGAACAGGTCGTGAACTTAACTACGTTGGGCTGGTCGTTCATCGAAAAGTGCCGCGAACCTAAGAGCGACTAAACCCGTCCCGGGAATCCCTGCGCGTTTACAGGCGATGGAAGTGAGCTCGGCCACCGTCGTAGGCGTCACGAAGACCGCGATACGCGGCGGGCGTTACAATGGCACCTGCCCGCTTGCGCGTCTGCCATGGTTTGAATCGGCACCAAATGAGACGGTAACTTCAGGAGAGCATCGAAATAGCCTCGATCCCCGTCACGAACGATTTCCGTGGGAATCCCTTGCCGTCAACGCAGTCGGAGAAAGACTCCGCCTCATCAAACATCGTTGCCGTCACGATTACAGACGTAAAGCCAAGATCGGGATGGTTAGCCTCGACGGCGGTGAGCGGTGCTACCATCCCACCTGGAAAATATTGGCGCAATCTTTCCACCGCATCTTTTCGCCACCGAGGATCTATGTCATCGTAGTTATCCATACCATTTCCCATCGGCTGAGGGTTACGATAAATTGAAGGGTCGCGGCGGATCACCAGTCTAAAGCCCCCACCCAGGCACGGTCGGAAAGTCGCTGGGTAAGCGATTAAGAATTGGGATTAGCCGTTCACGCTCATCGGATTTCAGGTCGATTAGTTTCAGGATTTCAGTTCGCGTTGGGACACTCTTGCCGTCATGCCCATCGGCTATCCATGCCAAGAAACGCAGCATCCAGAGCACGAGGCAACGAGCCAGATCTCTCGCCTCGCTTAGATGTCCCATGTGAATTTCATGCGTCGAGAAACCCGTATCGCCGTGCAACAGCGCTGACCGAAATTCGTATAGTTTTTTGAATCGCTTCTTCAATTTGTCTCGTTCAGCATTCGTCGTTCCAAAAATAGTGGACACGCGTCTCCGCAGGAGTTCGGTTAGCCCATTATTTACGTTCTCACCAATCGTCGCCTCAATCGCGGTGATATGCCAGAGCATCTGTTCTAATTCGACCTTGTTCACAAATGCCTTAACGAGAAAATTGAGGGCTACATCGAGGAACGCCCACTCTTTAAAGGCTCTCACCTTCCCCAGCTGATCGGAAACGGAAAGTAGGAAGTCGGACATTTCTTCCGGTTCATGCCCATAGACGTGAAGACCGATCACCGGACGTTCTCCAATCTCTTCTCCCTCATCATTCATGATTGGCTCGGTCGCCAACCGGGACAGGTCTGGTGCGGCTTGAGGCGGCGCGAGTAAGTTATCTGACACAGACAGCACGAACGGAACATCTGGGTAAATCCCGCCCAAATGTCTCGAATGCTCTCTAATGGGTGGTGACGACTTGTGGTCGTAAGACATTTCATGACGTAACCAATCCACAAGCGCTAGTCTCGCAAGTGCTGATTCTATCGGCGCTGGATGTTGGGAGTATTTAAGACCAACTTTGCCGAAGTCACCTGAACGCAAAATCCAGAATCCCAATTGGGGGGCTGGGACTGTAGCCTCCGTCACAATAAACCAACATTTCGAAAGAACGCGTAAATCCAATGCGGCCCAAGTGTAGAAGATCCTCTTTGTCTGGTTGTGAAGTATTAGATCCAGCTCCTCGGAAGTGAACTGGCGGATTTCAAAATCTAAGCGCTTTGTTGGCATGCTTCCAAACTCAACAAATTGGATTGGTGCAAGGTAGGTAACGCGGTTAGTCGTTGCTGAAAAGGCAGCGCGATAGCGTGCCTCGACGTCTGCATAGTCGATTGCTTTCCCTTCAAACAGCGCTTCGTACACTCCGGATAATCGCCAAAACGCGGAGACATACGACTTCCAAAAGAATTGTTTCTCGAACTGACCTTCCTTCGCGATGCCGAACTCTATCCCTGTAGCAAAGGCAAGTTGCGCGAACTCGTCGCGACTCTCGATTTCCTCCGCCGCTTTGACGACGGTGGCGGCAAGTTGTGCCGATCTAATCGCGGACCTTTCCGCTCGCCGAGACTGGTCAAGCAGAAGAGATACATACGTTCTGAAAGCCCCTTCAAAAGATTCCGGCACTATTTTTAGTCTACATTTCGGGTAACAGCCACCCCCCCGGACACCGCCAAAAAGTAGTTAGTTAACGGTGGCATGGTGGTCGTAGGATTCGAAATGTTGTCAAAACGGAGAATCGGCTATCCGTCGTCCGGCTCGTTCTCAGCCAATATCCGCAAGACATGTTTTGCTTCGTCGCGGATTTTCTCGTTATGAATTGTAAAATCGTAAGCCAGGTCTGGTTTGCTTCCGTTGTTGTAGAGATGTTCCAGCGAGTTGGTAAGAGCATGGAGAAAGTCGGTGATCTCGGCAAGCTGTGGTCGGCTCGTTTGTGGAAAAAGGTCGTTTCCAGCGGCGGCGTTTGTCATGAGCCGGTGGCCATAAACGTTATGCCGGATCGGACGATAGATGTCCTCGAAGTGGGCCGCGTGGGGTGCAAGGGATTGTTTCAGGTAGCGTAGCTCATTAGCGGCTTTCGGTTCCCATGCGCCGTCTATAAAATCGATCAGGTATTGCGGAGCATCTTTGCCGGGTGTCAAACGCCTGTCCTCTAAGGACTGCCTCGAGAATAGATGAATATTTGCTAGCGTCAGCCTTAGAAGGCGGTGGACGGAGAGCGCATCCGGTGACGTATCAAATATTCGGCCCAGCGTCATGAATAATGCGGCTTGCGTCGCCGCTCGGTGCGCCTGCCAGAAATGCGGCGTTCGATTGATGGCAAAATAGACTTTCTTGTCGTTAAGTAGCTGCTCGTTAATTTCTTCCATCGTGTGGAAGTACCATTTGGCCTCGAACACTTCATCTGAAATAAGTTGTAGCTCGTCCCAGTATTCTTTTGCAGTCAATGGGGAGGCCGGAACATTTGGCATCCTTCGAATGTAGCAACGGGCTTGACCGGGCCCGGAAAAGGTCAGCTAGGCTGCGATTACTGAACAAGTGCTTTATGGCGAATAATACTGAATTAGCCGAACGCGCAAACGATAAATGTCGCGGTTGGTGCCATGGCTTACAACTCAGGAAACCTCATCCCAGAAGCGACGGATGATCGGTCTTCCTACAGCACCTCTAAGACCGTCACCAGCGTTGGGTGCGATATCAATCGAGACATCGGTCTTTGGTGACTCGCCGGATTAGTACCGGGAAACGCCGTTGCGATCGCCAACGCTCCGCTCCGTCTGCATCGTCGGCCACTCGGACAAAGGTGTTCCGACCACCCAAACGAACCAGCAGTCCCAAATACGGCCCTCCGAAATATCACCCGCGTGTAGTTGTAACGGGCCGCAATCTTTCCTTCCTTAGCGGCTCATTTCCCTCACATTAATTTCTGCACGGACGGGCAGGATCGAGACCGAAACCGCGAAGCAACCGTGACGATAGCAGTAGGATCGTCGGTGCA
>Ga0302319_10008144_pt1 | contig 20483 bp, 14 predicted proteins | sample Bog_T0_2_FD_203319 | JGI IMG/M metagenome (GOLD analysis project Ga0302319, IMG submission 203319) | Peat permafrost microbial communities from Stordalen Mire near Abisko, Sweden - Bog_T0_2 | ecosystem: Environmental > Terrestrial > Soil > Wetlands > Peat | place: Sweden: Abisko, Stordalen Mire... | reverse complement strand
GCCAAACGATCCATCGACGCCCTATGGAAAGAAATCGGCGACCTGCTCGATGCCGTTACGGCAGGCGAGTGTTCGAACTTCTTCGCCTCATGCGGATATGTAAACACTTAAATCGAAACCGCTCTAATGTCCTGTTTCTAGAGTTCGCCCCATAACTTGTCCTCCTGAGCGCAGCGAAGGATCTGCATTTTCAATGCTTTCCACGCAGTAACCAAGTCTCCTAAGCAGTCATTTCCCTGCCCTTGGCCTCGTGTCCAAGCAGCGCCAGGCCGGCCAGCGCCAGCGCCACCACGATCACGGTAACCGCCAGCACCGCGGGGTAGTTGCCCCAGCGTTCGGCCGCCAGGGCCTGTGCCTTGCCGTTCCACGAGGTGATCAGCCCTCCCAACTGGTAAGCCAGCCCCGGAGCCGTGGCCCGCACCGGCGCCGGAGACAACTCCGTGAGATAGGCAGGCACCACCCCCCACGCGCCCTGCACCATGAACTGCATCAGCACCGCCCCGATGCCCAGCGTAAGCCCAGAGTGCCCGTAAGCATAGAGCGGAATCACCGGAATCGCCAGCAAGGCAGCGGCGACAATGGCCCTTTTGCGGCCCCATCTTTCAGAGAGTGTCCCAAACACAAACCCTCCGGCAATCGAGCCGAAGCCGTAAAGAACGCCGATCAGCCCCACCGTCTGCGACGAGAGCCCGGCCTGCGTTCCCAGGAAGGTCGGATACACATCCTGCGTGCCGTGCGAGAAGCTCATGAACGCCGTCATCAGCAGCACCAGGAAGAGAAATGTGGGCAGGAAAGCCAGTAGGTTGGCCGCTGCAGCGGGCCGCCCCAACCCAGCTGCCCGCAACTTGCGCTTTCTTGCGCCCTCCAGCCACACCGGCGACTCCGACACCCGCGCCTGCACATAAAACACCAGCAGCGCCGGCATTGCGCCCAGAATGAAGAGCCCCCGCCAGCCCACCCAATGAAAAAGCAGTGCGAAGGCGGCAGAGGCCAGGATGGAGCCCATTGCATAGCCCTCCTGCAAAATCCCGGAAAATGTGCCCCGCCCCTCCTTGGGCAGCGTTTCGAAAACCAGGGCTGCCCCCACCCCCCACTCGCCCCCCATCGCCAGGCCAAACAGCGCCCGCAGCCCCAGCAGCACGGTGAGCGACGGCGCAAAGGCGCAAGCCAGCTCAATCACTGAAAAGCTCAGAATGTTGGCCATCAGCACCGGGCGGCGTCCATAGCGGTCGGCCAGCATCCCAAACATGATGGCGCCCACCGGGCGGAATGCCTGGGTCAGGAAGACGGCGCCCAGCACCGCCGAGGGCTGGGTGCGAAAATCCCCCGCAATTGCCTTCACGCAAAAAATCAGCAGAAAGAAATCCAGGGAGTCGAGCGTCCAGCCCATGAAAGCAGCCATAAACGTGTAGCGCTGTACAGGGGTCAGGCGGCGGAAGTCGTCAAGAACAGACATTTCCGGGAGCATAGCAGACGGCGCGCCGCGCAGCCCAGTGGAGACCCTCCTCTTCCCACGTCCGCCCCCGCGCATCCCAACTACCGGCAATCCAAGGACGAAAAGAATAATATTTGTTGCAACGAATACCGCGACCCCGACATCCTAAGAGCAGAACCTTTCGCGCGGTGTCATCCGGCTTCTCCCTCCCGCGCTCAACCCCGAGAGCACCTCTCTCCATCAACTTCAAAGCGGACCCCCGGCCCGCACCGAAAGGAAAAACTGACCATGAAACGCTTGGCATTCGTTACCGGCATTCTGGCGCTTGCGGCTCCCCTGGCCCTGGCGCAAACTTCCACCTGGACCTCCGACCCGGCGCACAGCGAGGTCGATTTCAGCATTACTCACATGAGCGTCTCAAATGTGCATGGGCGTTTTGGCAAAGTGGCCGCAACCATCCTGTTCAACGACGCCGACATCACCAAGTCCACCGTCACAGCCACCATCGGTGTGGACACCGTAGACACCGGCGAAGAGCCGCGCAACAACCACCTCAAAACTCCCGACTTCTTCGACGTAGCCACCTACTCCACAGCGACGTTCACCAGCACCAGCGTCACAAAGAGCGGCACCGGCCTCAAAATCGCCGGCAACTTGACCCTGCACGGCGTAACCAAGCCCGTGGTTCTTGACGCTGAGGGGCCCACCGGACCGGTTCCAGGAATGCAGGACCACAAACCGCACGCGGGATTCTCGGCCACCACCACCATCAGCCGGTCCGCCTTCGGCATCGGCTCCAAGTTCCCCGCAGCCATCGTGGGCGACGAGGTCAAGCTCACCATCGAGCTCGAAGTGGTCAAGCAGTAAACGAGGAAATCACTGAAGAAGTCAGCAATCTGAAGGGTAAGGACTTTACATGCTGCGGAAAAGCTCGATCCGGAGGGAGGCGGGGGGTTTAACCCCCGCATAAAGCCAGCAGAATCAGTGTGGCCTTAGCCGCGGAGGGATTTTTGTGGCCCACCGTAGAAACCGGACTTTTTCCGAAGCCTGTTTAGCAACTGAGGGACCAGCAGGTTTACCGCTGGAACTTGTTCTGAGACTCCTGAACCTCGGTGGGATGTAAGACGCCTTCATCCCGCACGGGTCTGGAAAGATTGTCTGGAGAGATCGATATGGCAGGCCTGAAACTTGAAATTGTGCAGGAGCGCCCTTTCGCGAATCTGGAGGAAGAGGCTCTCTTGAACCTGCTGCGCACCTCCGACCATCTGAACCGTGCCTTTCAGCACAAGACGCGCGACTGGGGCGTCACCACAACGCAATACAACGTCCTCAGAATTTTGCGCGGCGCCCAGCCGTCCGGGCTCACCTGTTCTGCCATCGGCAGCCGGATGATTACCGCCGAGCCGGACATCACCCGCCTGCTGGCACGGCTCAAAGCGCTCAAACTCATCCGCCAGCAGCGCGACAGCGAGGACCGGCGCGTGGTTTGGACGCATATCTCCGCATCCGGCCTGGAACTCCTGCGCAAAATGGACCCGGTGATCGACCAGGGCCCCATCGAATTGTTGGGTCACCTGAGCAAGGTGGAACTGACTGAGTTGATCCGATTGCTGGAGTTGGCCCGCACGCCGAGCAACGGGCCCCAGACTAAGCACGCCTGTTGCGAATCATCGGACGCACCGCCGCAGGCATGCGCTTCTGAAGAGTAAGTGCGCCGGTCCGCTACCGGCCCACTACCTTCTGCGCAATCGCTACATCGTCCCCATCGCCTTGGATGATTTTGTTGTGCAGGCAATAAAGCGCAAGTTCAAGCCGGTCGGAAACTCCGAGCTTGTCATAGATCTTGCGCAGATAATTCTTGATCACCTGTTCGGTGGTGCCTAGCTGGAAAGCAATCTCCTTGTTGCGCTTTCCCTGCGTGATGCACGTGATAATGGCCATCTCCTTGGTCGAGAGCCGGGGCTGGCTCCGCGGGCTCACCAAAGCAGCCGCCTGCGCACGATAGGCCTCGATCACCCACGTCACCGATTGATTGTCGATCCAGGTTTCCCCGGCCGCAATGCGCCGGACACACCGCACCAGCAAGTCGGGAGAGATGGCGCGGGTGATGATGCCGCGGACACCGCGACGGTAAAGCTCCACGGTGTAGTTTTCATCCGCCGCCAGAGCCTGCACTATCAGCTTGGTCCCGGGGGCAAGACGCAGCAATTCGGGGATGACGTTGACCGTTCCGGCCAGCAACCCTCCCTCGATGAGAACAACGTCGGTGGGAAAGCGTTCAACCGCCGCCCGCAGATTCTCAATCGAATCGGCCTGGGCCACGACGCGCAAATCATCTTCAAGCGCGAATACCTTGCGAATCCCTACCCGGTAAATTGCCTGGGAATCCGCAAGAATAATGCGGATCGTCCCCGGCTTCGCCGGAGCGTCGGGAATTTCGCCATCTGATGAATGATCCAAAAGTTCCATAGTCGTTTAGCGCCAACTTGGATCGGCCCTCACTCTTCGACAAATCGATATTCGTCGATCGTGGACGCGGCCTGATACTGAGATTGGCTCACCGAGCAGCGTACCACACGACCTAGACAATCAACTAGAATATCGTGATGGGTGCCGAGTACCGCACCCGGCATCCGCAACGAAAAGCGGATCGCAGACCCCTTTTCGAGCGGCTCTGCCATCTCAAAAACAACACCACTGGCAGAAACATTTTGGGTGACAGCAGCCATCTCCCCATTCTCTGTGGAAACGACCACCCCCAGTGCAAGCGGAAATCGAACCGCACATCGAACTTCCTGACGGGGATTCGCCGGCGTTGAGCCAACCAGTGAAAGCGGAAATGTGGTTTTTCCAACATTCATCAACTGCACCCTAGCTCAAATTCCGTCCTTTGTCACCTTACTGGAGTGTTCCTATGCTGCCCAAGGCACCAAAGTTCAGGGAATGGTAACCGGCTTCGGAACCCTCGTCACTCGGGAATCCATCGCAATCGAGTAGGCGGCCTGTTGCACAGTTGGATTCATCCTGCGGTTGGCTTCTGTTCCCTGCAAATACACAGAAGTTAGGCAAACGGCGCCCATGCAATCGTTTTTCCCCGAATGGGAAACAATTTTTAATTTGGACCATTAACGGCCGTAAGCCACTGAAAAAACACAAGCATAGTTACCTTTGTTGTAGCAGTGTTGACCATTTTGGGTTACCCTTGCGGTGCAAACCACAATCCATTCGCACAAGGAGCGAAACTAAATGTTTTCAATCTCGGTGAATTTCCGCAGCTTTGCTTTCGGAGCGGCTTTGCTCGCTTCATCAACCTATGCTGTCGCTGGACCCACCATGCCTCTGCCGCCGTTCCCTCCAGGATCGGGTAGCGGAATCGTAGCATCTGGACCCACCATGCCTCTGCCGCCATTCCCTCCAGGATCGGGTAGCGGAATCGTAGCATCTGGACCCACCATGCCTCTGCCGCCATTCCCTCCAGGATCGGGTAGCGGAATCGTAGCTTCTGGACCCACCATGCCTCTGCCGCCGTTCCCTCCAGGATCGGGTAGCGGAATCGTAGCATCTGGACCCACCATGCCTCTGCCGCCGTTCCCTCCAGGATCGGGTAGCGGAATCGTAGCATCTGGACCCACCATGCCCCTGCCGCCATTCCCTCCGGGATCGGGTAGTGGAATCTTAGCTTATCCCCCAGTAGCGTAAATGAACCTTGAATGCCGGACTTCGCAGGATGGGAAGCGAACGTAGGAAATTCACGGCCAAAACTGAACACATTCCGTCTATAGTTCAAACTGAATGTTGATGGTGAATCTGGACACAGATCTCTGGTATGCCGGCATTGTGACCGAAGCAGCGGTCCTTGGCCTGCTCCTTTACAGACGTGTCTGGCGAATTCTGCCCTTTTTCTGCGTGTATAGCGCATGGACCTTGCTCAGCGATGTCGGGGCCTATGTGATCGTCCATTTTTGGCCTTCCAGCTACCTCACAACCTATTTGACTGAGGCGGCGTTGGATTCTCTTTTGCAGCTCGGAGTCCTGGTCGAACTGGCCTGGTCCGTTCTGCGCCCGCTGCGGGCCTCTCTGCCGCGCGGGGCCCTGGTCATGGTCGGAGCCTTGATCCTGGCGTTGGGCGGCGCAATCTGGCCATTCGCCAACATCCCCGGGTTTAATAGCCTGCCCCCGGAATGGCATCTTCTGATGCGTCTGGAGCAGACGGTCTCGATTCTCAGGATCCTGGTCTTTCTGGGACTCGCCGGATGCAGTCATTTTCTTTCCATCGGATGGCGCAACCGCGAGTTGCAGGTGGCTACAGGATTCGGTTTCTATTCTCTGGTCAGCGTGGCTGTAGCCATGCTCCATACCCACCAGGCGATGGGACCGCAGTACCGCCGCCTAGATCGGTTTCTGGTGGCCAGCTATCTCTGCTCTCTACTCTATTGGGCGTTCAGTTTCGCGCAGAAAGAGCCGGAGCGGCAGACATTTAGCCCCCAGATGCAGAGTCTTCTGTTGGCGCTGGCGGGGAGCGCTCGCGCCACCCGAGTGGCGTTGGAAAGCAGCACCGGGACCAAATCAGGGAAGCACGGAGAGTGACCACGCTGCTTCCAACCGGGCAGTGAAACAACTAAAGGATTGCACTTCTGCAGGTTTCGGCTCTTTTGACACGGGTTGGGTGGAACATTTTCTGTGCCTCTGCTGGCTCGCCCACGAGTTCCAGTTAGCCACCCGCCTTGGCCTCTTCTCGCAGGTAGAGCCGGCTGTCGCGATCGTTTCCACACTCCGGGACCGCCGCTGCCTGAATCAGGTGGCCTCGGCCAGTTACTTAGGTGTACCGCCCTCTTGGGTTTCCATTTTGGGCAGCATACGGATGAATAACAAAAAAAATTCTGCACAAACACGATCTTTTCTGTTACTAGTAGGAGGAACAGTAGAGCCGACAGGGTAACCACTGGAATTTTCGCGGTTACCAAATGTCGGTTTGAGGCTTGCCTATGATTTTTCCCTTGATGCAGGTAGCAGCCATTTTGGCCGTTGTTTTTTGTCTGTTTCGCTGGAGGTCTGCAGCGCGGCGTCGTAATGTTCAAACCTGGGATTCCCTTTTGGCCCGTCTGCGGCCCGAATGGAGCGCCCATGAGTTGAGCGATCATTTCCTTTGGAAAGAAGGACTTGGCGCAACTCAGGACGAAGCATGGGAGCGAATGGAGGGTGCCAAAGGCCTGTGGGTGATGTACCAGAACGCCCGCGTCATGTTAGAGATGGCCGATTTTGCCGCCAACCATGACCCAGGAGTGGACCGCATCATGCTGGAAACTTTGGCAAGTGACGCCATGCAAATTCGTGTCTGCGTTCTGATGGCACTGGCCCAGTATGGATTTTCCCAAGCCAGTGAGGGTGTCCGCGTCAATGCCTTCCGCGCCGCTTCCATGTATATGGGCATGGCCGCCCGCATGACCCAATTGCTCCAGCAACATGCAGCCGTCATCGTTCCCGATTTTGTCGCTGCCATGTAGTTCTGAATTCGCCTCCTCTAACAAACGAAAGCCCCGGCCATGGTCGGGGCTTTCGTTCGTTGCGGCAAGGGCCTCAAACAGGATGAGCAGCCAAAAAGCTGTTGATCCGCGCATATTCGTCTTCGCTGAGCCGGAAGGTAATTGCCGCTGACAGTTCCTGCACCTGTTCGGGACTGCGCCCGCCCACAATGGCGGCCGTGATAGCCGGATGATGGAGCGTCCAGCCCACCGCGACCACCCCGGGGGTTACGCCGTGACCGCTGCCGATCTCCCGAAGCAGCTCCACCAGGCGAAGGTTGCGGCTCAGGCGCGGCTCGTTGAACTCCACGGCGTGCTTGCGCCAGTCGTCCGCCGGGAAAGCCGCCACGCGCTCGGCCGTCATTTTGCCGGTCAGAAGGCCTGAATCCATCGGCGAATAGTTGATCACGCCGATCCCGTTCGCCTGCACAAACGGCAGCACTTCCTTTTCAATGGCCGGGCGCAGCATCGAGTAGGGCGGCTGCAGGTTGGTAATGGGCGCTATCTTCTGCACCCGCTTCATCTGCTCCATGTTGAAATTGGAAACTCCGATCCAGCGGATCTTGCCCTCCTCGCGGAAGCGGGCCAGCGCCTCCCAACCCTCCTCAATCTCTCCGTCGGGGTTGGGCCAGTGAATCTGGTAGAGGTCGATCGTCTCAACCCCCAGCCTCCGCAGCGACCCCTCCAGTTCTTCGGCCAGGGAGGCGGCTTTCAGTGAGCGATAAATCGAGCGGTCCGGATTCCAGCGCATCGAGCACTTGGTAAAGATGTACGGCTTGTGCGAGGAGGTCTTCACCGCTCGGGCCACCACCTCTTCCGAGTGCCCCAATCCATAGATCGCCGCCGTGTCGATCCAGTTCACGCCCAGGTCAAGAGCGCGATGAATGGCCGCGATGGATGCATCGTCGTTCTGCGGACCCCAGCCGAATTCCCAGTTGCCGCCGCCAATGGCCCAGGCGCCAAAACCGATTGGCGTGAGTGCCAGATCGGAGTTTCCAAGTGTGCGGAGTGCGATCGATGTCGAAAGTGTCATAGGTCTCTTTCGATGAACTCAATGACCTGCACGTTGCAGGTATTCAGGCCGTGCATCGCAGAATTCCACGCCGCAGAAGAAATGCCCAGTGATTGCACTCGAGAGACCGCGATCGTGCGCCTGCATGCCAGCCGTCATGAGTCCGTGAGCCGGCAGATGATTTGAAACTATGTCCCCAAACTCACGAGGCCCATGGCTCGCCTGTAGGTCAGTCCTGACTCCATGCGGAATTTTTCCCGGAAGACAACATATTGCGCTATTTTGTCGAAGTAGAATGGTTTCTCCAGGATCAGAAAGGCAAGCCATGATTCGAACCAGCCTTCCAAGCTTCCGCCCCCAGGTTATCTTCACTCTTCTGCTCATCGCCACCATATTGCCAAACATTCCTGTAAGAGCCCAGACCGCCGATCAGACTTTTCTTCCTGCCCGCATTACGCAAGCCATCGATGAAAGCTCGCTGGTGACCCTGTACAACAACACGCATCCGCTGGCGCAGGCCAGGTTCGACCGCGGCCCTGCGCCCCTGTCGATGCCCGCCAGCCGCCTGCTCCTGGTCTTGCGGCGCAGCGCTCAGCAGGAAGCGGCTCTGTCCACCTATCTGCAATCGCTCCACGACCCGGAGTCGCCCAACCACCGCAAGTGGCTCACACCCGACGAATTCGGCAAGCTCTACGGTGTCTCCGACGCCGACCTGGTGACCATTGAAACCTGGCTCCAGGGGCATGGTTTCACTCTCGGCAAGGTCGCCAAAGGCCGCATGGCCATTGAATTCTCCGGCACCGTGGACCAGGTTCAAACCGCCTTCCACACCTCCCTGCATAGTTATGTCGTCCAAGGCGTGCAACATTGGGCCAACGCCACTGACCCCCAGATTCCCACCGCCCTGGCGCCCGTCGTCGCCGGCCTTGCGCAGCTGAATAACTTCGCGCCCAAGGCCCAGTTCATCCGCGCACCCAGCGGCGTGTACAACCCCAAATCCGGCCGCATCGAGCCCACCTACACCGTGGGAGACGCCGTCAACGGCTACTACATCTACCTCGGCCCCGCCGATGCCGCCACCATCTACGACACCCCCACCACCTACAACCCTACTCACACCGGCACGACCTACGACGGCACCGGCATCAAGATCGGCATCGCGGGCGACTCCAATATCAACATCGCTCAGAATGCAAATTATCGGGCCACCTTCGGCCTTCCCGTCAATGCCACGCAGGTTGTGGTCGATGGCACCGACCCCGGAGAGAACGGGGACGCCATCGAGGCATATCTTGACACGCAGGTCGCCGGCGGCGTCGCACCCGGCGCCACCGTCACCCTCTACACCGCCACGGGCACCTATTTCGACCCCGGCCTCTTTTTGGCCATCGGCCGCGCCATCGACGATAACCAGGTCGACATCCTCAACGTGAGTTTCGGCGCATGTGAGTCTGCGCAAGGCGCCAGCGGTAACCAGTTTATCTACGATCTCTGGGAACAAGCTGCGGCACAGGGCATTTCAGTCACGGTTTCCACCGGCGACAGCGGCTCGGCCGGCTGCGACGATCCCAACACCGAAACCGCGGCTCAATACGGACTTGCCGTCAACGGCCTCGCATCCACGCCTTATAACATCGCGGTCGGCGGCACGGATTTCGATACCCTCTACGGCAGTACCTTTCCCGCCAGCTTCACAGCCTACGTGAATGTCTCCAATTCCCTGGCCAATCACCGCAGCGCGCTCAGTTACATTCCGGAAGAACCCTGGAACGATTCCACGAGCGATAACTCCACCATCAGCCTCAATGTCCCCTGGACCGCGACACAGTACTCCTCCAACGCCAACATCATCGCGGCGGGCGGCGGCGTCAGTTCCTGTATTTCCACCACCTCCGGAACTTGCACTTCGGGCTATCCCCTTCCCAACTGGCAGACCGGCTTTGCCACAGATAAGTCCGGACGCAACCTGCCCGATGTTTCTTTCCTCGCCGGCAACGGTCTCTATGGAGCCACCTGGGGCCTCTGTACCGACCTCGACTCCAACTCCGCCGGCAACGCCATTGTGGATTGTGCTGGCACTCCAACCACCGGCAACAGCTTCAATTTGACCGGTGTGGGCGGCACATCGGCAGCAGCGCCCACGTTTGCCGGGATTTTGGCCTTGGTCGCGCAGAAGGCCGGGGGCCGTCTCGGCCAGGCAGACTACGAACTCTACAAGCTGGCCAAATCAAATTACTCCACCGTCTTTCACGACGTCGCCACCGGCAACAACTCTGTCCCCTGCACCATCAACACACCTGATTGCGCACTGACTTCGGCTTCCAGCGGCTACTACTTTCTCTCTGGGTACAACACAGAAAAAGGTTACGACGAAGCCACCGGCCTCGGCAGCGTGGACGTCACCCAACTGCTGAACAACTGGAGCAGCGTGGGAGCCACAGCCACCACCTCCTCGTTGGCGCTCAATGGCGGAACCGCGGCGCTGACCCTAACCCATGGCGCATCCGTCACGGTCAACGCAAGCGTCATAGGCTCTGGCGGCACTCCTTCGGGCCCGATCGCCCTGGTGGACAATATCGACCCGGCAACTTTGCCCAACAACGACAGCATCGGCTTGTTCGTTCTTTCCGGCGGGACCGCTTCGGGCTCCACAACCTACCTGCCCGGTGGCAGCTACAATGTCTCAGCCCACTACGGCGGCGACACCACCTTCGCGCAGAGCGATTCGAACTCCATTCCGGTAACCGTGAGTGCTGAAAGCAGCTCAACCACTCTCCAGGTCTCCGGTTACTACGACCCCGCGACAGGCAGCGTCGCATCCACGCCCTACTACGGCTACTTCTACCTGTTAGACGCGGAACCCTACGGGCATAGCGCATCGGCAGCCAATCCCAACGGCGCTGCCACCGGCACCATCACCTTCAAGAACGGCAGCGCTACCCTGGGCGCCGCGCCCATCTCCAGCGACGGAATCGCCGAGTTGCAGACCTCCACACTTCCAGCTGGCACCAATAGCCTTACCGCGGTCTTTCCGGGAGACGCCAGCTTCCTCGCCAGCACCAGTTCGGCGGTAAGCTTTTCTGTGACTCCCGCCATCACCTCCCTCGCCACGCCTACCGCTCAGCCATCTTCGAATGTAACCGTGGGAAGTTCCTTGACCCTCGCGGTCACCCTCTCGGTCGACAGCGTCGGCAGCGGCCCTACAGGCACCGTGGCCTTCGTAAACGGCACCACCACCATAGGAACCGTACCCATCGCCGGTACCGCGGGCACCCTTTCCGCTTTTGCAGCAGGTCAGGCAACTTTCACCACCTCAACGCTGCCTGTCGGCACCTACAGCATCACCGCCGTTTACTCGGGCGATGGCAATTACACCGGCTCCACTTCCGCCCCGGTTTCCGTCACGGTCACCTCGACCACTTCGACCCCCGGCCTGAAACTCTCCGGCACGGCCGTAACCGTTGCTGCCGGCGCAACCACCGGGAACACCTCGACCCTTACCGTCACTCCCAGCGGTGGATTCACCGGAAGTGTTGCTCTCACAGCCGCAGTCACCACTTCTCCGGCAGGCGCCGTCAATGCGCCCACCCTGAGCTTCGGCGCCACCACTCCGGTCTCTATCACTGGAACTGCCTCTGGAACCGCCACTCTCACCGTCGCCACCACGGCAACAACCACGACCACCGCACTAGCCAAGCCCGCACCGGGCCCCTGGCTCCCAGCCGGTGGCGCAGTCCTCGCATGCCTGCTGCTCCTCATCAGCCCCTCGCAGCGGCGGCGCTGGCGCACCCTGCTCGGCGCGCTTGTCCTCCTTGCCGCCTTCACCAGCGGCCTCCTTGCTTGCGGAGGCGGTGGCTCGGGCGGTAGCACCACCACCCCCGGCACCACGCCCGGAAGCTACACCATCACCGTCACCGGCACCTCCGGCGCCTTGACAGCCACAACCACCGTCAACCTGACCGTGGACTAGCACAGAGAGAGTAACTCTGAGCGGCAGTCAGCGCCCGTTCGCAACGTCAACGCCCGTTCGCAAAAGCCTTCCAGGTTGTCCTTCATTTGGAAGGGCAACTTGGAAGGAGATGGTCCCGATTTCCCTTGCACAGAATTAACCCCCAAGAGCGCATGATGTATCTAGTGGGGGAGTAACGCCGTGTATGGCAGCGTCGGCTCCTGTCAACTATTTATCGCAACAAAACCCTTCTTGCGGCCGGAGGGGTGTCAAGGGCGCCGTTGTTTGGCGTTCATCTTGACCCTTGACACCCCTCCGGCCACTCCCACAATTAGTTTTGGAACGAATCTCAGATGTTCTCTCTGAGATTCGTTCCATATTAGGAAAAATCGGTCTTGCCCAGCTAAACGATCCGAAGCCCGCACGTTGAAATTCAATCACTGTCGATGGCAACCGCTTGGGTTTCACCAACCATGGTCGGCTGTAGCGTGGACCTCCCGGCCCACGCTTTGCGCTACACCAACAGCAGAATTGCTCCAGGCCCGTGCATCTGCCCCACTCCGGGAGCTAGAACCAAATGCGACGGCAGTCCTAGACCACGAAATACTTGGCCTGCGGATGATGCACCACCACCGCGTTGGTGCTCTGCTCCGGCTCCAGGTGGAATCCCTCGGTCAGCCGCACGCCGATATTCTCCTCCGGCTTCAGCAGACGGAAAATCTTGGCCTGGTCCTCCAGATTCGGACACGCCGGATAACCGAATGAAAAACGCGAACCGCGGTATTTCTGATGAAACAGATCGGTAATGCGCGGCGAATCTTCGCCTGCAATTCCCAGAAACTCCCGCGCCTGTTTGTGCGCAAACTCCGCCAGCGCCTCGGCCGTTTCCACCGAAAGGCCGTGCAGATAGAGGTACTTGGTAAAGTCCCCAGCCTCGAAAAGCTTTTGCGTCTGCCGGCTGGCCTCGTCACCCACCGTAACAATGGAGAATCCCACCACATCCCGCTCAGCCGCGCCAATCGGTTCAAAGAAGTCGGCAATCGAGAGCCTGCGCCCTTGCGCCTGGCGCGGAAAGGTGATCCGTTCCAGTTCGCGCCCAGAGTCCTCTGGATCGAAGACCACCAGGTCGTCCCGGTCGCCAGCGCAGGGGTAGAATCCAATAATCGATTTCGGCTCAAACCACCCTGCCGCCTTCACCTCCGCTTCCAGATCCAGCAGAATGGGGCGGAATTTCTCATCGACCATGCGCAGATAATCCGCCTGCGCCGCGGTCTTCAACTGCCATTGATTCTTGAACAGGGCAGTTTCGTTGATATACGGAAAGATCTCGTCGAGGTTGTAGTTCTTGAAGACGCGCGGACCCCAGTAGGGCGGCTTGGGAATCGCGGAAACCCGCTCCACAACCGGCGAACGGCCCTCCGCCATGAGCTCGACCAGGGTCAGTTCCTCCACCGAAGCTCTATTTCCTTTGGCAAAGACCTTCACGGTCTTCCCGTCTTCTTCCCGGCTCGTGCGCACCGCGGCGTCGTCTGAAGTCAGGTCGCCCATCACGTGTAATCCCGCAAAGGCATCCTCTGCATAAAACACCGGCCCGGCATACTCCTTGCGCAAATCTTCTTCCACGTACTTGCGCGTCAGCGCCGCGCCGCCACAGATCACCGGAACCGTCAGGCCCAGCCGTTCCAGATCCTGCAGCACATACTTCATCTCCAGCGTCGACTTCACCAGCAGCCCGCTCAGCCCAATCGCCTGAGCCCCATTCTCGCGCGTCGCGGCAATAATGGCGTCCGACGGCTGCTTGATGCCCAGGTTCACCACCCGGTACCCATTGTTCGACAGGATGATGTCCACCAGGTTCTTCCCAATATCGTGCACATCGCCCTTGACGGTGGCCAGAACCATCAGTCCCTTGCCGCCGCCATCGGACTTCTCCATCTTCGGCTCCAGATACGCCACCGCGGCCTTCATCACCGCCGCCGAATCCAGCACCGAAGGCAATTGCATCTTGCGCGCCCCAAACAGGTCGCCGACCGTCTTCATCCCGTCCAGCAAAACCGTATTGATCAGGTCGAGCGGCGTATGGTCCTTCAGCGCCGTTTCCAGCGCCTCTTCCAGCGTTTGCTTTTGCTCACCCAGGCCAATCGTTCGCTCGCCGCGGATGATCAGTTGCTTCAGCTTTTCGTCAATGGTGAGATTCTCCACCTCGATTTCGTCTTCCTGAATCGCGCCCTTCCCGATGCTCGTAAAGTGCCCCATGTAGGCCTGCAGTGGATCCACCCCATCCGTCCGGTCCTGGAAGATAAGCTTGCGCGCAAGTTCAACTTCTACTTCAGGAATCTTGTACAAAGGATAGATCTTGCTGTAGTTAACAATTGCGGTATCCAGCCCGCGGTCCACCGCTTCCTTCAGAAATACCGAGTTCAGCACCCGTCGCGCATACGCGTTCAGTCCGAACGAGATATTGGAAACGCCCAGTACCGTCCGCGAACGCGGCAGTTCCAGCTTGATCCGCCGCACCGCTTCCAGGGTCTCGATCGCCGCCGAGCGATAGTCTTCCTGTCCCGTTGAAATGGGCAGCGTGAGCGCATCGAAAATCAAATCCTCCGGCCGCATCCCGTACTTGTTCACCGCCAGATCGTGAATGCGGTGGGCAATGGCGACCTTGCGGTCGGCGGTCAGTGCCATGCCCTGTTCGTCGATGGTCAGCGCGATCACCGCGGCCCCATAGCGCCGCGCCATGGGCAGCACCAGGCTGGTCCGCTTCTCCCCATCCTCCAGATTGATGGAGTTGATCACCGGCTTGCCCGGAATGCGCTTCAGCGCCTCCTCGATCACGTTAGCCTCGGTCGAATCCACCAGGATCGGCGCTGTCACACGCGTCGCTATCTTTTCCAGCACCGCGTTCATGTACGCCATCTCGTCCTCGCCCACGATGGCGCAGCACAAATCCAGCATTTGCGAACCTTCGCTGACCAACCGCTTCGCCAGCGCCAGGATCCCGTCGTAATCCCCCTCGCGCACCATGTTGCGGAAGGTTTCCAGCCGCGTCGTGGTGTTCATCTCCTCGGCAATCACGATCGGCTGCGCATCGGCTTCGAGCGATAGCGAGGAGAAAGCGCTGGCCGCCACCGATTGCGGCACAACCTCCCGTTTGGCCGCCTTGACCCCCTTCAGCGCTTCAACCACCGCGCGCAGGTGCTCGGGCGTAGTTCCGCAGCAGCCGCCCACCACTTGCACTCCGTACTCTGAGACAAAACGCTTGTGGAACGAAGCCAGCTCGGCAGGTGTCAGCTTGTACACCGCGCGGCCGCCCTCATTCTGCGGCAAACCGGCATTCGGCAGCACGCTGATCGGCACGGTCGAGTTCTGCGTCAGAAAGCGCACCGCATCGTTCATCTCCGCCGGCCCAGTGGCGCAGTTGAGCCCGATCACGTCCGGCTGGAAGCTTTCCAGAACCGCCAGCGCCGCGCCAATCTCCGAGCCCAACAGCATGGTTCCCGTGGCTTCAAGCGTGATTTGAACCTGCAGCGCCACATCGCGCCCGGTTCCTGGAGTCTTCCCCTCCCTCGCGTCGCGAATCGCGTCCTGGCAGGCGGCCAGAGCGATCTTGGCTTGCAGCAGGTCCTGGCAAGTCTCGATCAGAAGCACATCCACGCCGCCCTCGATCAGAGCCTCTGCCTGTTGGCGATAAGCTGCGGCCATTTCGTCGTAACCAATGTGCCCCAGAGAAGGCAGCTTGGTCGTCGGCCCCATCGAGCCAGCCACAAACCTGGGCTTTTCCGGCGTCGAGTACTCGTCGGCCACCGACCGCGCCAGCCGCGCCGCCGCAAGATTCAACTCGCGGGTGCGGTCTTCCAGGTCGTACTCGGCCAAAACAATGCTGGTCGAACCGAAGCTGTCCGTCTCGATCACGTCGCAGCCCGCCTCAAGGAACGATGCATGGACCGCGCGAATCACTTCTGGCCGTGACAGTACCAGCAGTTCGTTGCAGCCTTCCTTGCCCCAGAAATCCTCCGGGGTCAGGTTGTGCCGCTGCAAATTCGTGCCCATCGCGCCGTCAAAAACCAGCACGCGCCGGCCAAGTTCCTCTAGAAAGCCTTTCAAAGTACCTCCCCACTGTTCTGGCCGCCGAAACAACGGAGAAGGCGGCAGCTTTTAGAATAACCGGCCTTGCAATCTTGGGAATAGGTCAGAAACCGGTCTTCTCTTCAACGCGCAGGATTTGCCGGATCGCGAAGCTTTACCCCGGAACGGCCTCGCGAACTCCCTCCACGTTTTCCCTTGCCCGCATCCACAGCATCCGCGGCAATCAACAAGTCCAGCGCCGAGCTCTGTCTTGAAGCGTCGGTCGAGTCCACCGGGCCCGCCCAATAGAAGCCAAAACGGTTCGACTCGTCCCTGTCGTTCTTCCAGAGACTGCGTGCGTTCGCCAGAAAAAACGCCCGGTAACGCGCGTCCGGAGCCGCACTGTTGAACGTCATCAGGTTGCGCGCAAAGATGCCTTTGAACTGCGGAACATCGCCGCCCGTGTGGGCATCGTTCGACTCGTGTAGAACCCCATCCTGGTCCGTCAAATGCGCAATGGCCGCCAGCGCAATGGACGCTCCGATCGTCTTCAGCGCAGGATCGGGAGCGGCCTTGTCCAGCTCCACCAGCCCGCCCAGGATCACTCCCTGGTTGTACGTCCAGGTGTTTTTCCCGTTGTTCCTGCAATGCGCCGGATCGCTCCGGTCCAGCCCGTCATTGATCAGATGATCGCCATTGATCATCCCGGAGTCCCGGAACCAGGCCCATTCCTTCTCTGCCCAGGCCAGGTCGCTCGAGCGCCGCGCGGCGTCGGGCTCACGGTTGGCCAGCGATGCAGCCACCGTCAGAAACAACTCGTTCTCGATCGCGTTCTTCTCCTTCGTGTCCTTGCTCCACCACACTCCGCCCCCGCAGCTCGCCGTTTCCCATCCCAACTGCATATCGGAGAAGATCGAATCCGCCATGCGCAGATACGTCGCGTCGTGCGTCAGATCGTACACATCGATCCAGGCCAGCGCCCACCAGCCTTCGTCGTCGTAATAGGTGTTGATGAACCCCTTGGCGCCATCGTGTCCAGTCTGTGCGGCCCGCAATGTATTGGCAAAAACCGGAAGGTACTTCTCCGTGCCGCTCACCCGGCTGAAATTCGCCAGCGCGGTGATTGCATTGCCAGAGTTCCACCAGCCCGTCGTCCGGTAAAGTCCGCTCTCGGGCACATACCATTGCTCCAGCGCGTCCGTCGCCGCCTGCGTCTGGGCGCGAAGCGTCTTAGCTTCCGATGCTCCTTTTTGAGCAGGAGCTGCAAAACCTTGGAAGGTCAAAGCCAGAACAAACAGTGAGGCCAAAACAGAAAATCGTGCAGAATGTTTCATCATTTGTGTACCTTGCCAATCGTCCTTGAAATAGGTAACTTCGCCGTGCGGAACGCACAGGCTCCTTGCCAACTCATCGCAAAAGCCGTTGTGGGTGAGAGAATCCCGCTCTACTTCCCCGCCGTCAGCGCCTCGATCTGCACCAGCATGTCTTCCTTGCGCATCACCAGGTTGGTCGCGTTCAGCGTAGCTATTTCAAAACCCTGGCCGTGCGTGATGGCGTCTGTAGGACAGGCCTCCACACAATAGCCGCAGAAGATGCAGCGGTTGTAGTCGATGTTGTAAACCTTGGCGTAGCGCTCGGAAGAGGAGATGCGCTGCTCCTCGGTGTTTTCCGCGGCCTCGATGTAAATACAGTTGGATGGGCACGCCGCGGCGCACAGAAAACACGCCACGCACTTCTCCAGGCCGTTTTCATCGCGCTGAAGAACGTGTGCCCCGCGAAAACGGGGTTCCAGGACGGCTCCCCGCAGGGGACCTTTCCCATCGGGATAGTTCTCCACCTGTGTCGGCTGCAGCATCTCCCGGAAGGTGATGCTCATGCCCTTGGCAATGCCGGCGACGTTGCGCACAATCGACATGCCGGTAGTATACGATGACCGGCTGGAGGTTTTCATGATGTGCAAGAGAGTTGTGCTGGCGGTTTTCCTGCCGGCTTTGGCCATGGGAACTTTTGCCGCACACGCGCAGTCGCAGAATCAACCCTCGTCCAGGCCAATGAACGGGATGGGCCAGATGGGCGGCATGAGCATGGAACATTCCATGGACAAGCCCGCGCTGCCCAACGGCTCATTGCATATCACCTTCTGGGATAAGTCTGCCGAATGGACACCGGCCTCGCTGGCCGCACTGCCCCACAAGACAGTCTCTGTTGTCAACGAACACACCAAGGCCAACCAAAGCTACTCCGGCGTGCCTCTGATCGACTTGCTCACGCGGCTGGGCGTTCCAGACAACCCGCATGGCCTCAGCTTGAAGCTCTATCTGGTCGCCGTAGGAGCCGATGGCTATCGGGTAGTCTACTCCCTGGCCGAGATCAATCCTGCCTTTCAGCAGGCGCCTGTCCTCGTTGCCGACACCCTCGATGGAAAGCCCCTGCCCGGTAGCTTCCAGATCGTAGTAACGGGCGACAAAGGCCGTTCCCGCTGGGTGCGCGATCTCCTCGCCATCCACGTGCTGACGGTGGAGTGATCGCGCACCCATTGGTTTGAGACGCGCGGAATCCACCTTGAATTCCGCGCGAAACCCTACTTCTTGGGACGCTCTTCCTGACGCTGCGGTGCTGCCTGACGCTGCGGTGCAGCCTGCCGTTGCGGTGCAGCCTGACGCTGCGGCGCTGCCTGACGTTGCGGTGCTGTCTGACGCTGAGGCGCAGCCTGACGCTGAGGTGCTACCTGGCGCTCTGGAGCCGCCTGACGCTGCGGCGCAGCCTGACGCTGAGGTGCAGCCTGGCGTTGTGGCGCTGCCTGACGCTCTGGCGTAGCCTGACGCTGTGGCGCCGCCTGGCGTTGCGGAGTTGCCTGACGTTGCTGCTGCATCGCCTGATGCTGCTGCTGCATCGTTTGATGCTGTTGCACCGCGGGTTGATTGCGCGCCGACATCGCTTCCGGGGCTCTTACATTGCGATCTGCGGCAATCGGATGACTGACAACCAGGTTCGCCGGACGCCCGTGGTTGACTGCGGCAAACTGCGCCCGATCGGCGCGAGCGGCCTGCTCATGTTGAATCTGCGTGCTCATCGGTGCGGTATGTTGCTCGCGCAGCGCCACCAGTTCCTGCGGCCTGGCCCGAACCTGCACTCCACCCGATCCGCCGTTGAAGCTCACACGCGTGATGTTGGTTCTGTTGACCACGTTGTAGCTGTACACATTCCGCACTATGCTGACGTTCACGTTGTTGACGGTGCGGTTGTAGTTGAAATGGCCGCCGTTCCAGTAGCCGCCCCCGTAGCCGAAGCCGATGTAGCCAAAGCCGTAATTGATGCCGCCGTAGAAGCCGATGTGCCGGCCCCAGTAGCCGCGATAAAACCCGTAACGGCCGCCCCAGAAGCCCCAGTAGCCGGGAGTCCAGAGTGCTCCCTCATAGGGGGCCTGAACCCATGCGCCGGGCACCCAATAGTAGCCCGCTGGCGCCCAGGCCCAATAGCCAGGCGTCCAAAGATAGCCGTCACCGGGAGCCTGCGGCTGCTCATAGTCGGGCAGCGCGGGCGGCGGCTGCGTTGCATACGCAACCGGCTGCGCCACGCCGTACCCCGGATCCTCCGGAGCTGTTGAAGTCGACGCGCTCTGGCCACCGGATTCCGCCACCGGTGTGCTCTGTGAAGGCGCAGGAGCGGAACTCGAAGCGCTTGTGCCCGCAGGTGCTGCTGCGGTTGAATCGGAAGCGGTGGGAGCCAGATTGGCACAAGCCGGGTCTGTGCTGGGGTTCTGCGCCGTGTTGGCATTGGCGGCGGTCTGATCCTGGCTCTTGCGGCAACCGGTGCTCATAAGCAGAATCGCCATAGCGAAAATCGGGATGGCGGCGAATCGCGATATACGTGTCATAACACTCTCCAATTGCATTGGATGCTACCTTGAACAGCTCTGCAGTCTGGCTGGCGTTCCGCCCACGTGCAAATGATTTTTTCTGAGGCAAAAGCCCCTCAGTGACAACGATTTCACCCCACAGAAAATGGCGAACTGTTGTAGAAAACCCAACTTTACCTCAAAAGTTCCGGTTGGGCTGTGCAAAGAAGCTCAATCCTCCTGCCCCATCCTGCCATCAAAAGCTGTAAAACCTCCCGGTCGGCTGTCCGGAGGGCCTCCCGGCCCTCCGAGACCTCGCTCAACACGAATTTCGGGTAGTTGCGGTCACTGTGAGAGATGCAGCTAGTCTCCTGAGTCTGAAGTTCGCATCAAAAAACAAGCTGGCATCCCGAGCAAACAAGCTGTCATCCTGAGCGGAGATTGGCGCGTATTGTGCGCCAATCGCAGTCGAAAGCCTGCCCCAGCGAAGTCGAAGGGGACCCGCGGTTGTTCTGCAACGAACTTCTGACTCACCACACTAGTGTCCTGTTTCTGAAATAAATATCATAAACACAAACGTCTTGGGCATCGGATAGAGTGGGAGGAAGTCCGATGCCGAAGGGTCGCCCACTCGCGCCGCTTTCCGTCACCGCCGAAGAACA
>Ga0302319_10008143_pt1 | contig 20484 bp, 32 predicted proteins | sample Bog_T0_2_FD_203319 | JGI IMG/M metagenome (GOLD analysis project Ga0302319, IMG submission 203319) | Peat permafrost microbial communities from Stordalen Mire near Abisko, Sweden - Bog_T0_2 | ecosystem: Environmental > Terrestrial > Soil > Wetlands > Peat | place: Sweden: Abisko, Stordalen Mire... | reverse complement strand
GTTAAACGTCTCGCTGAAGCTGACTTGCATCGAAACATCCATCTGTTCCATAATACCCAGAAACTCGTCATGTGGATACCAAGGATGTTCAACTAATTCGCAGTTGGGTGTGTGCTGGAACAACAGTTGCAGATTCTTGAGAATTGAGTTTGAGGCTGAGCCCCCCTCAATTCTACTCCCATTAATGTGGAAACGCAAGTTGTAATGCCGTTGGTTCGCATAGTCGATAGCAGTCATAGCCTGGAGAAGGTGGTTCTTCAAGGGCCGGATGGCCCCGAAGCAACTGATATCCAAGGTGTGGTTCCGCTTCTTTGGGATGCAGTGACGACGATGGACAGATGGGTAGATGTTGGGCAGGAACAGAACCCGTTTGATGGCATCAAATCCATATACTGGAACCAGGAAATTAATCATGTCCTGGTAGGACCGTGGGGAGTTGCCACTGACGAAGACATTCGGGTATTGAAGATAACGAATGCTCCAATCAATTGCAATGCCCTCTTGGGCCAGGAAAGGAATCTCGCTATGGTTGCGAACAACCCATTTGACCTGGGGGTGAAGGGGAATCAGAACCCCAAACTTCTCCGGAACAACCCAGTAAGCCTCGATAATGCAGACATCAGGCCGGAATAGGGTGACTTCCTTGTCAATTTGATTGTTGTCCTCTACTTGCACCAGCTTAGCGGTGATCTCACCTGAAAGATTCAACGCATCGCAGACGAACTGGGCCGAATTAGATAGCCCAGACGACAAAGTGGTAGTTGAGGAGTAGTCCCCCCAGTAAGTGTCCCTGTGCTTCAGAATAAACAGAACTTTCATGCTCTCTCCTACAAAGGAGGAAGAAGAAGTTCGATGTTTATCATGACCTTTTTTGTCAACCAAGACTTGGTAGTCCCATCCGGAATTGAACCGGAACCGTAGCCTTCGCAGGGCTAAGCTCTATCCGTTTAAGCTATGGGGCCATGGTGCCGACCCTGGGAATCGAACCCAGTAGGGATTGCTCCCGCCAGTTTTACAGACTGGTGCCCCGTCCAGTGAGGCGCGACCGACATTTGGTGCAACAGGAGAGATTCGAACTCTCTCAGGATTAATCCAACAGGGTTACGGCCTGCCACAACTCTCCAACTTTGTTGCTGTTGCATGTTTACGAAAAAGTTACCGGTTAGGTTCCGGTGACGGCATATCGATCCGTCCCTTCCATTGTCCCGCTGCGACCTTATCCTGCTCACAGACACCGCGAAGTCTCACGACTTGACTCTTGGAACGCACTCGGAGAGACTCGAACTCCCGACAAACTGAAGCTCTACCAACTGAGCTACGAGTGAGATAGGTTCACTGAAGAGAGTGTATCGGCACCCCTGGACTTTCCCAAGTCTCACAACAACACCATCAGCTAGGAGGGGATTCTCCTAATTCACCAATGGCCTTCAGCGAATGGTACTCCCGACAGGATTCGAACCTGCGTATGACTGTTACGTACCCGGTTTCGTAGACCGGTGCTGATCCTTTCAGCTACGAGAGCGTAGACACGACACATTTTGCTTTTCACAGCCAAAGGTGAAATTTTGGGTTGCTGTTAGTGTCTAAAATTTTTGATGGTCTCAGAGGGCAGAGTTGAACTGCCGTCACAGCCATGTCAGGACTGGGTTCTACCGTTTAACTACTCCGAGATATTTGTTTTTGATACGTTGCCTTACCCCGGCACTTACGAGAACAGCTTGTGTGCCTTTTGCTGATTGGAGTGAACGAGTCACCACAAGTGGGGCAGATGCGTGGAAGTAGCACGAGGTTGGAGAACCGTTTAGTCCTTGTCCCTTTTCCTCGGTTTAAGCTCCCGAATGTGGGGGTCATGGAGTGACAGTTGGGGCAGAGCACTTTGAGGTTGGTGTACATCAGGTTGGTGCTGTCCCCATCTATGTGGTCCACCTGGGTCTGGCTCCTACCTGATACCGGGTTTTGTTGGTCCCACCCGCATTCTTCACAGGCACTTCCTCGCAACTTCTTAACCCAGCGGGTGATTGATTCTGGCCCTAGCGGGGCTGGACCGCCCTGTACCCATTCGGTGATACCTCCCATCTTTTGGGATTGGCGGCACTGGTCACTACAGAACACGCTGACTGGGTTTTCGATTGGGCTACCACAGTAGCACAGGTTTCGTGGCTTCTTTTGGTTGTGGCTCGGCTTCCCTAATTGCGCGTGAGAAGCTGAACAGGACTGAGAGCAGAACTTCTTTCTGTTGTCCTTGGCCTGGAACTCTTTCGAACAATGAATACATGACTTGAACATACACACCTCAATTAAGAGGTGTGTAGCCCATTTTTTCAAGTGAGGAGTTTCTGGAGCCCTCCCCGAACCCTTCACCCCTCGCCCTAAAGCGGAGGGTGGGTTACTAAATTTGCTTTATGAAATTGTCAAGGATTTTCGGGTTGGCTCCATAAAGCCGAACCCCCGTGGTTCTTGGAAGGACTCACGGGGGTTCCGATTCGGATTTGCGTGAGTGTTAAGTCATGGGGAGGCGATCAGCGGAAAAACTATAAACCTTTGCCCACCCCTGTGGGGTATGATTGGCAATGGCGAATAGATTGAACATTGAAGGCTGACTCCATGATTAGGACCGGAAGGTTGTTTTTCATTCCTGCCCTACAATGATGATACTCGGAAGTTGGGAATTCTGTATAGCTTTATTTTTTCTTTTTTTCGAACTGATGATCCGGGAGTGGTTAAGTCCAGGGGGATCCTGGACAGCCTCATTCGGCTGGGTCGTAGATGATCGCTCCGCAGTTAAGGCACACGATGATGGCGTCCTCATCCTGGGAAACGGTTTGCTTGTGATGGCACTCGGGGCACTCGATTTCAGAGTCAATCACGATGCCTCCCGCATCTGGACAGAAGCAGCACGGCTGCTCAGTCAAAGGTTCCGTTTCTGTAAAAACAACGGAACCTTCTTATCTATAATACTCAATCGGCACCGGCCCGTCAAGATCAATTTTCAATTCTTGCTAGTCGTCTCCACACTCGGCCTTGAGAGGTAATTGCTTTGGGTTCACACGGCTCCACATCCAGAATAGGATAACCATACTTGATCATTCCGGGGAACAAGTCCCACATCGGACCCTCTGGAACCATATGCTGCGACTGATCCTGACGGAAGTCTCGATTGTCCCGATAGATAATGGGCTCACCTAGGGTGCAATAACCAACCAGGGTAGCGGGGCCAACCCCTGTGCGGATGATACCGACTCGTTCTCCAATGTGAGGTCTGAGTGAGTCGGAGTTTCTAGTCTCAATTTCCTTCTCACCCCGAAGTATCCAATCGGTGAATGGAGCGGCAGAGTCGTTGACGTTGAAACCCATAGTAGGCTGCCCAGAGGCGGTTCTGTAAGTGCGTCTAACCGCTCTCTCTATACCTGCAAGATTTTTGCATTTCAAGAAGTCCTCAAGGTCTAACCGACCCTCAACCAAATAGCCGAAAATAATGAACTTAGGCTTTGTTTCGTTGAAATGACTCCACATTGTGTTAAACTGCTTATCGTTACAGCCACCCAGATCCGCATAACCTTCCGTACCATACACGCCGATACGTATCCACTCATTATCATATGCTTCTTCGGTCCCACCTTCAAAGTAGCGTTCGGCAATCATATCATGATGTTCTTCATCTTGATTAAACTCACGAATATCCAGATTAACCGCACCCTTAACGGGTAAGAACTCTCCAGTTGGCAAAATCCAACCACGATCATGGAACAAGGCTGCTACCTTATGAGCCGTTCGAGTCAGCACCTTCCCGGTGTTGCCCACTCGTTGAATGAGGAAATCGTAGTCTGGGAGGTTCTGGCCAATCTGTGCCACATCCTTGATCTTGACGTTGTAGAATGGCAATTCCAACACATCTGACGCCCTGATGCCCTGCTGCACGGCTCCTTGCGTGAGGGGTCGGTACGCACCAGAATTGTATAATTGCTCCATCCAGAACCGGAAGAACTTGGGATCCACCTGGGGGGAAGTCACTTTCACTCGTAGGGGGGAGGGAGCGGCTTGTTGAATCATACCGGTGGGAAAACGTAACTCCTCATCACTGAAAAGCTGTGCCCCCGGCTCCGGCTTCTTTGGTTTCGGTGGGGCTGAAGGGGGGATGGTGGAGGGCACTCTAGGGGGCCTAGGAGCCGCTGTGGCCATGTCATAGTCTGATCGCATCAGATCCCTGCGGGTCAGAGCGATGGCCTTACCGGTGTCGAATCTGGCCGAGTAATCGGAAAACAGTTCTGCTGCCTTCTGATTCGTCTGATCATCTTTGAAACTAGACAGGGTGTGGGGGATCAGCACAGCGGTCTTCAGGCTGGCCTTCATGACGTTCGTGGCCCCTCCCTTCTCATCCTCCAGGGTCCGTTTGTAATCCAACTCCTCGTTCATTCCCGGCTGGGAATTAAACATTCCCTCCAGAGCTTGTTTGAGTTTGGTCTCCTGAATTACACCTTGAGCCCGTTCCATGATTATCGGGGCCATCAGATCAGCCAACTCACCCCTAGGGCATTCCTTCTTAAGTTTGTCATGAATTGCTTTAGCCGCATCCGGTCGGGTCAGCATACTCCGGAAACTGCTAAGATTCATTCGCACATACTTGAGAATTAGGGCAAGCTCATACTTAGAGTCCATCCCTACTTTGGGCCTAGGCTTAGGCTCCAACTGCCTCACAGCCTGGAGAAGCATTCCTCGTTTGTTCCAATTGCCCATTCCGACTGTTAGGCCCAGCGCATCCTTTCGAAGACCTTCTGCATTGGCTAGAATGAGGTTTAACTGTGAAGCGTTCTTCGGAGTATCCACATCATTCTTATCAAATGGGACCCCAGTGGGGAGATTGGACTCTTCGGATTCAGGAGCTTCAGTTTCATCAAAGAAGGGGATGACGAACTTACGTCCCTTGTACTCTGAGTAGTAGTTTTCAACCCCATTCTCCACTCTCAACACAACCTTTCGCTGTGGACCCGGTGTTGCACCATAATACAGCGTCATTACGACTTCATGTTCGTCGTGGTTCACTTGACCATAAATGTAGCTCTCCTGGTCGAACTGAGTCTCTCCGCACCATTGGGTCAGTTCAGACAATCTGACATTCATGATAAAGAACGCCTTTTCGGGGCGGTCATACATGCCATTGTGCTGAACGTAGCCATAATACCCACGTTTGAGGTCAGCCTTAAATTGATTTCTTCGCTTTTGATTCTCCTCTTCGGAGAGGGCTTGGTTTTGAGGGTTATCCACAGACATGATGCCAAACGTATGCACGGTGGGTATCAACCCTTTCATAATTTGCATCAATCTGGGGTAGCCGGAGGCAACCTTGACCTCATCTCCCACATGCTCCAAAAACGAAGCCATTCGGGGATAGGTCACAACCTTCGCAATCCTCAAAATCTGTGTAGGATCTTGCTGCATCGTCTTCTCGAATTCTTGAAAGGGGGTGTCTATGGTCTCACCGGTCCTCAGGTTGTTAAACCGGCATTGAGTGAATGGGCCAGCGAAGTCCTGTAGGAAGGACATGCAAGCCCACAACGCTTCTTCTGAGGGCATGGTAAACTCAAACGTCCAGAATGAGCCATGCCCCCGCATCCGAATGAACCCGGCCTGCATGACGGTAGCGAGGATCTCTTCACGACCCTTGCCGTTGAAGTCTGAACGGAGAGACTGGATTTTCTCGATTACGCTTTCAGGAACGCCAATCGATCGGGCATTCTCAGGGTCTTTCACCCAACTCGCATGTTCGGTAATCCAGGCAAATTTCCCCGTCTTACCATTAATCCACGCACCTTCCTTCATTTCTATCCCTGCCTTCAGTTGAGAAACAGATAGTCCCGGTTTACTCCTGGGTGATGATGACCTCTCCGGCTATTTCCGTGTTCACACGGGTTTTCTTGTCCACAAAGACAAATCCATCAGACTGGCCCTCATTGGTGACGGCTCCGGTGCTGTCCCACTCACCTATCAGCTTACCCCCAGAGTAAAGCTGGATGTGGTGAGCGGAACCGATGGAGGTATATTTGGCCCTCTGGGCATCCGTACAGGCAGTCAGGGCAACCAAGGCGAGGCAAACAAACAGATATTTCATTCTTTTTCCTTTTTGTCCTCGGAGTCGAGGATCGTGAAATGTGCTTCGATGAATTCGCATGAGGGGTAATCGGGAAAGGTCAGCCCAGTTTCCAGGACTTCCTCTCCTGGGTGGGTTGATCGCTTGATAGAAGTGGCGATGGCGATGAACGGGGGATTGTAATAGAGCGATTTGGCCATCTGGTACCCATAGAAGAACATGTCGTTGGATGGGACATCCTTGAAATCCTGAATCCCCAGCCTCCGTCCCAGTCTGATCTCGAAGCATTCGGGGCAAATAATACCCTTACCCATACCCGCCTCTTCCCATATGCTGTCCTTGACCATGAAATGCACAGGGTCAGGCTTCTTGCAGTCCTGGCATTCGTAATGATGGAGCCTGCCATCCTTGTAGAACACGCCGGGTCTTCGCTCTCCATCTTCAATCATTCCATCACCGTGATGCCGCTATCGAAGACGGAGATGCAGGGGTATGCGTAAGGCGCACAGGACAGAAAGTCCCACTCCACGATGTAGCCGTAGCCCAGGACCGGCTGAGGCATCGTGTGGATACCCCGAATCATACCGGTGCCAGTCACCACATCGGATAGGCAGAAGCTAACCTTCGTCCCGTTTGGGAGGGGCTCCCCACCAATTATTCGCATACCGTCTCCTCTTCGTCGTCTTCTTCATCCAGATACTCTAATACTCGCTTGGGGCTCATCCGCTTGAAATGCTCCCACGAATCCACAGCCTTGCCACGCCGCAGAGCGAACATGACACTGCTGTAGCCCCCGTGCTGGACCTTCAGGGCGAAGTCCTTATCGGTATCCTCATCCTTTACAGCCTGATAGAGGGCATCACAGGTCTGGACCAGGGTCTTGAGCTTCCGTTGGAGACCCAGGATTTTCCCCTGAACGAACTCAGGCAGGCTAGACAGCACATCATCCACCGCATCATTTTGGATCAGTTCGATCCGTGCCTTGTTCGACTTCCCAAGGGAATCACGACGACTGGACATGAACACGTAAGCGGAGGACTTGATCTTCACCCTGTTAAAGTTCTTATCCACCAGCACATAACCCTCGAAGTCATGCGGGTCACGCTTCTGTACAGCTTCTTGCACCGCATCCAGGGTGAAGCCAGGGTAACGCTTCACGACCGGCCAGGGGGCAATATACCCTGGCTGATGCCACTGGTGGACATCCACCTCCTTGAGGGTTTCGAGGTTGCGGATACCAATCAGAGTGAGCTTACGCTGACCCCGGTAATCACACACAATCATATTTTCTGGCGAGGTCAATTCAAAGGTAAAAGTGTAGCCTGGAATGAGGCTGTCGGTCCAGTGAGCCCAACACGATCCCATCTCATTGATGGTCTGGATGACCAACTGCTTGAATGTGAGACCGGAGTCATCCATGCCGGTATCCGCATCCGGAACCGAACGGGTGCCGCACTGCCAGCCTTCAGTGTCATGGAACCAGAAGTGAATCAGCGACCCATCCAGCTTCTCCAGCGTCTGGAAGTTGTCCCAGTCAAAGTCCTTGGGGATGTGCCCCTCACCGAAGTTGAAGAAGCGTTCGAAGGAGCATGACTTCACCTCCCAGGTGGTGCTCTCCAGCACCAATGCACGACACTCTCTGACGATCTTCTGACCCATTGGAGACATGATTTGAGAGTAATTGAGGCAAGTTACCCCCAGCCTCTCGTTCACACGAGCACTAATGCCGTAGTCTGCCTTGAGCATCTCAAGGGTTCCGCCGTTCTTAAGGAACTTCTGAACTTCAAGCATTTTAACTCCTCACCTTATTATACCCTATTTGGCGATTCTAGCACAAGGGCTTATTCGGCAAGCGGGAAACTTCCTCTTCGAACCCATGCACCGGGCAGTCTCCGTTGATGACTCGCTGGCCGGTGCCGACCCGCTCAGCATTGTCCAGCTTAGGGCAGCGACAGTGGGGCACCCGGAACCACCAGCAGTGCTGTTGGGCATCCTGGGGGAACTTCCAAAGCTTCTGGAGTTCAAACTCAATCAGTTCCACCAGGGAGGCAAAAGAGTGGAGCATACGAGGATCCTCTATTCGCTCCATCTGCTCAAAGACCTTTTCCCGCTCTTCATGCTTCAGCACGATGAGCTTTACTTCTTCCTCAGAGAGCCCTTGTTTCTTGACTAGAAAAGAGTTGGGATAGAATTTCATTCGGAATCTTCCTTTCGTTTCTTGAGAATGCGCTTGATTTTGTCGATGTAGACATCGGCATCCAGCGAAATGCTGTCAGTGGACTTTGCTCCCTTCCGCAGAGCCCCATGGGTTCCGACGAAATAGAACTTACCTTCCTCCATGGAAGTGAAGACCCGGTATTTCTTGGTACGGTGTTGGTCCGTCACTTCCTTCAGGCCCACCTCAGTGAGCAGCTTGGCCAGGGTTTCGGTCTTGGTCATAGACCCTCCTATCCTATTATACCCGATTTTGGAGGGATTTGTATAGAATTAATCCAGACCGTGCCAGTCCCGGTAGTCCAGCTCATCCTCAATCAGGTCCGTCTGATCGATGGTGAAGGTAGGAATGCCGTCTCTGTCTACTCCGGTGGCCTTCTCGCCCCTCCGAACGTGGTAGCCCAGGATCTTCCAGTCTTGGTAGGATTTCGCTTTCATTTGAGTCTCGCAGCCTCCATGGTTTCGGTGTGATTCAGTTGAGTAGCGGTAACAAACCTCTGCTGCTTGATACCATAGAGCACATACACGACTCGGCCCTGAAGCCGCATCAGATAAGTGGCAACCCCATCTTCTATCTTGACCGGCTTGAGTGTACAAAGCTGGTCTCGGAGAGGCCACATGTCAGAAGCGGTCAGGAGGATGCCAAACCGGGCGAACAGCCGGTCTCGGAAATGCTGGCTGTCATGGGGATTGACGACTCTGAGCATCATGACACATCCGCCCTCTGCTCGATCTTCTGGACGACCGGACGAGCTATAGCCAGAACGGAACTATGCACGGCCATTGTTCCGGCCACGTAGCACTGGTGTCGGATGATATCCTTAAGGGCCTGATAGCAGGAATCCCGTTCCTCCAGAAGGATGTTCCAGGTCTCCAGATCCACAGCGATGGTTGGACGCTCAGCCATGCTCACCCCTTCACCACGAATCCCAGCACATGGGCCAGGGTCACACCGTTGACCAGAGTCAGCCCCCAGAAAAGGAACTTCATGAAGAGGTTGAACCCACCGCTCCGCTGCCAAATGACGGCAAGAAACAGGAACACGAGAGTGTTGACAGTGAGGATAGGGACCATGCGAAGCTCCTTTAGTGGCAGACGATAGCAGCGACAATAAGGCCACAGCCCACGGCGGAAATGATGTTGCACAGTGCGGGCACAGTCAACTTTCTGTGAGAGATTGCGAGGAAAAACTCGGGGATCAGCCATCCGATGAGGGCGGAGCCGGAGATAAGAAGAATGGGATGATGCATGAGAAGCTCCTTTGGGTGAGGTTAGAGCCAGTCGAACCCACATGCATGAAGCATCTGAATGTCTGCTTCGGATGGGTTCCACGGCTCTAGGACCGTGGTATCATTATACCACACCTCAGCGGGAGTGTCATCATCAATTCGGTAAACATGTTTAACTTCCTGAGAGCCCAATTTTTCTCCTTCTTTAAGTGAATTATGGTAATGGGAATACCACTCAATTGCCCTTCTTTGTGCTTCGTCCATCGGATCTCCTTAATAGCTAAGGGGCTGTCTTTTACAGCGTTTTTGCCTGTCCAAAATGACTAAATGCTCTCTTTAAGGTATTCCTGCATTTCGTCGTAGAGGACCAGGAATCCCTCGTAGAGGAACCCCTTCCCTCCCTTCTGTTCCCACTGCTGGATGTTGATCGGCTTGTCATCTATCAAAACCATACCGGGACCTGACCAGTTCTGTTTATCCTGGGCGAACGGACCAATGTGAAACTCGATATGGCCAAAATTCTTGAGTATCCATTCGGCTTTGTCCTGTTCTGCATCTGGCACCGTAGCTCTGCGTGGAATGCCCGTCAGGATGGCCAAAGGGATGTGAAGGCTCTGGAGGTAGCTCATGAGCCGGTGTGCCTCTGGCATTACCTCTAGGGTGGAATAAAAATGGGGGATTTTCTTCACCTCATCCCACAGGGTCTCCCTAGTGATCCCCGGCTGGGCATCTTTCCATTTATCAAAATGAGCTAGCACACCATCTTGATCGATGTAAATCACACTAATTTCCATTGTCTTCGTTCCACTCCTCTTTTGTGATTCCCATAGCCCTGTTCTTCCAGTAGTTGTAAGCTTTTCGAAGCTCTGCTTCAAACGTTTCAGGACTCATCAGGGTGGCGGTTCCACCATCCGCTTTGAAATGATTGCTCATCATCGTAGCGGGGGTCATGGGCTCTTCCTCGTCCACCTGACACAGAACAGCCACGACCTCCCAATCACACTCAGTGGAGCGGTCTGAATCTTCAGCCAGCACATCCTTATGATAGAGCACAGCCGTGATGTATTTGGCATCAGGCAACTCATCCACCAGAGCCATCGTTTTCTTGCGAGGGGTCTCACCGGCCACACGAGATTTGCAGACCGTGACGAACTCAGTCTGGCGACTCACCGGTACGACCCTGGACTTCAACGGGCCAGGGAGATCCTCCGGGGCGATAGATACCAGGACTACCCCTTTACGGTAGCCTGTTCGAAACCCCCATATCCACGCCTCCCAAAATACTGAATCATGGTTGTTCATCAGATCGACCAGGGCCGTATTATGCTCCTCCGTCCAGCCAGGAATATCCTTGCTGGACTCAATGAAAAATCTGCTCAGTCCGGTGCTCATTCTTACCCCTTGTCTTATTTTACCACTATTCAGGGATGCTGTCAATCGCAGCCCCTGACGGTCATCAAACCCCAGACTGGCCCGCCACACTTCGAAGAAGTAACGGGCATCTGGATCGATGTGGCCGGTTTGCACCAGTTCCTCCGTGGCCACCCGAAGACGCATAGCGTCGAAGTCAGTGAGGTTTTCAAACAGCATTGTATCTCGGTTGACGTTCATGCTAACTCCTTGGGGAAAAGTCTTGCGGGTTGATGATTTTGTATCTGTAGACGAGTTCTCGAAGTTCCTTGACAAACTCTGAATCCACGGGTTGGGGGTTCTGCTTCAAATCCTCCAGGGTCATTTCAATATCTTGATAGTTATCCAGAACTTGAAGTAAGTCGTCAACTCGAACTGGAACATACTTCTTCCCATCTGCTTTGGCGGACTCTGCCATTCCTTTAAGGAGAGACCATAAGGCGCGTTCGGCGGCTCCTCTGTTGACGTTCATGCTAACTCCTTAGGAAAAGTCTTGCAGTTTATAAATCCAGATGAACGAACAGCCGGTGGGGCGCTCCTGCCTCTCGCAGGTAGCGGGTTACATCCTTGAGCAGTCCCGTGTCCACGATCCACTGACTTCCCAGAACATCCAGGTAGTGGAGGAAGGTGGGGGCGCTGAGCAAAACGACTGCCTGTTCAGCCTTGCCAAACCCACCCTGCCAGTTCAGCAGTCGCTCCGCGACAGACTTGTATTCCCGGTCATGTTCAGAACAGAACCGAGCCACCATGTCGCGGAACGAGAGGTAATTGATGGTCTTGGTCTTGTGTTTCATGATTTCTCCAATCCGAACGCACGAAGTATCCATTCCAGGTCGTCTGCAGCCTGTTCGTAGGCCAGGGCCTTACCTTCATCACGGGCAGCTTCCCCATCATCGTAGCAGTACATCTCGCCACCCCACTCCCCCCAATCCGCAACCTTGTCACGGAGACGTTCAGCGATGGCCTTCAGCTTTTCCTCAGGGGGCAGTGCGACCAGACTTGGGTCAGACATCGGAATCTCCTTCTCTCTATTATACTCTCAATTGGGTCAGTTTGTCTATAGGAGACTCTTAATTCGTTCCTCAGCTATCAGACAGTATGCCTCTGAAATTTCGCTTCCGATAAACTTTCTTTTCTCCAACAGGGCCATCTTTGCTGTGGTTCCACTCCCCATGAAAGGGTCATACACAATATCGTCTGGATTAGACCATGTGATAATGTGATCCCTACAAAGACTTTCAGGAAAGGGAGCGGGGTGCTTCACCCCATTGAAGCTCGTCACATAGCGCCAAATGTTCCAGCGGGGAGAAAAATCAGGGACGGGGTTCTTCAGTTTCCCTGAAAAATCCTTCCATCCAGCCCACTTGTTTGGTTTATCACAAATCAAATTGACCGTCTTGGGCTTCCCCTTTGTAACGATGAACATGTATTCGAATATCTGTGTATAGCGGTTGCCACATGCTCTGGCTGGATAAGCGGGGCTGTTCTTCTCATAAATCATTGTGTCATGGATATTTAGCCCTAGGCCCTTGAAGAACAGAGCCTGTTTGAAAGACGTAAGAGACTCAGAACCTTTCTGAACCGAGTCTCCCACTATCCAAACGATAACCCCCCCAGGCTTCAGGATACGACACAACTCCTTAGCGACTACCTCAAAATCAAAGCTATAGCCATTGTAGCATCGTAAATCATCATAAGGGGGGCTCGTCACTACCAAATCTATACATTCTTTCGGAAGCTTGAGCATCGTGTCCAAACAATTCTCGCAATAGATTCTATTTAATTCCAACACTACATTACTCTCCCTGGGTCTTTGGCCATTCACTCATGGGCTTGGAAAATGCCTTTGCGAAATCCACCTTAGACCAGAAAAGCAGGTAATTCCGTCCCGCTAATGCACCAGCATCACGAAACTCCCTCTCAATAGCTTCTTTTTCGTAGTCAGGGATGCCAGGGGCATCAGCCACAAGCACCAGAGTTTGGTCCTTCGACATGTCTCCATTTTTCAAATACTGGGAGGGGAGCTTATACATCTTTGCGTCAACCGAACCTCCAACCGTCTGGGTTCTATCCTCCACAAAGTAGGTGTGACGGAGGGCTGGAACCCACATAGTTTGGTCCGGAATCACTTTATGCTTCTGAGGCCCTCTCTGGAGTGCGGGAAAGTGATGCACACATTCAGGGTCAGCGCCATATCGCAGATGCGTCCTAGGGTTACTCTTTACGTAGTGTCGAACCTTCACCCCCGTCAACATCTCAATGATGTTTTCCATTTCTGCCTCATTACGAGCCCCAGAGGCGTTGATGGGGTTACTCGAATACAATGCACTAGTCCCCTCTTGAAGTTTCTGGAGGTCTGCGATAGCGATGGCAGGAGAGATATCCTGGGCATCTAGCTCATCCATAAAAGCGGGGTATCGCTTCAGTCCTAGGTAGAAGTGGCGGTCTAAAGGAAAGCCCGACACCCCTTCAACTGCCGACAATAGCCGAGTAATGACTGCCGCTGGCACCCTCTCGGTGCCAACCTGATATGCAGCCCTATTATCCTTCCCGGTCCCTTTGATGAAGATGATATTGCTGATCGTGCCCTTGATGGGTTGTCCCATGTGCTCCTCCTGTTATGTAATACTCAGTTTTGTGCGAGACGCACCGTAAGAACTAAGTATAGCCAGAATCGAATCTTCTTGTCAACAAAAAAAGAACCCCCACTGTTTGGTGGGGGCTTGAACAAGGACCAATCATCAAGTCCTTCAAACTACCGGGGGTGGGAGGGAGGGGAACCACCACACCGGCAAGGCGTGTGCCTACTACGTATTACTCAGTTTTGGTCTTTGTAGTCCATCGATCCAGAAAATTCTGTATCGGGAACTTCCAACCCAACCAACCGATCCGCACCCTCAGAGATACTGCGGAGGAGAGAGTAGAGGGTTTCAACTGATTGCTGGTCCTCATTGCGGAACAGAATTTGAATCGCCCCCTGGGCACCCATGATGTTGGTCTTGTCGAACATGAGATTGTTCTTCAGCCTATCGGCTACGGTTTGCGTGATAATCATTTAGACTCCTGTTGTTGGTAAATTGCTGCGAATTCTTTTTCTGTTTGGGCTCGTTCGGCAGCCCATCTCTGACTTTGTTCTTTTAGCTCTTGGTCTAACAGAGCCACTCCCTCATAGAGCCACTGCTTGAGCAGAGGATCCGAAACCAAATAACCTGAATTGGTTTCCCACATATCCATTCGAGTGCCATCTCTGACAACCCAAGCATATGCCATGCGATTTGGGTGAAGCTTGAAACTAACCCCGTTGCTCACCGTCCATTCCCCCCTGTGATAAGAGCTTAGTCGGTTAAGCGTGAACTCAATGTCAGCCCCATTCGCCTTTTCTTGAAAATAGTTCACGATGCACTCCCCCCATCCCATTTTCTCATCTCCTCCTTTCTAATACTCAGATGAATCCATCGTCCGCATCTTCAGCTTCAAATCCCTTAGGTTTCAGTGGGAGGTGATTATCCGTAAATGCCAATCGCAGCCAATCTTCTCTGAGCAGCGGGATGTTCAACTCTTTCGCCTTAGCCAACTTAGAGCGCCCCGCTTCAGCACCGGCAATCAGATGGGTCAGCTTCTTGCTCACTCCGGTCTTGATGGTAGCCCCAATGCTAGCGAGGCATTTTTGCAGATGTTCTCGCTCACCGAAACTGTAGAACTCCCCGGTGATGCAAACCACATAGCCAGCCAAGGGCTGCTCGCCCGCTACGGCTGCCTGAATCAAAGCCTTGGGCCTGACCCCCGCATCGTAGAGCGCCTGGACCTCTTCATCGAAATATTGACCATGCGTGGCAAAATAGGACAGCACCTCAGTTTTCTTCACATCTCCGATACCGTCAATCTTCTCACCATTCAAAGCTTTGGTGAGGATATCCCTGAGACGAGGCATATCATCCGGTTGGAGTCGGCACAGAGTGGCCAGTCCCTTACTCATTACCCTGCCAATACCTGGAATTTCAAGGCTTGCCAACCATCGGTCCCACTCACGGGTCTTCACAGTTTCTAGAGATTTGCACATCTTGATGATCTGGGCAGCACTAAAACCCAAACCAGTAAGTTTGAGAGAGACTGCTTCAGACTTGCTCTTCTCCAGACCAGTGATGATGCTGTTAGAGAACTCCATCAGGTCGGAGAAGGTGGTGACAAAATCTTCTTCAACCAGCTTGGTGGATAGTTCAGGGCCGAGTTCATCAATCTCCAGAACAGAGCGATCCGCCACATAGCAGAGCTTAGCCTTCAATTGCTCGGAGCATTCAAAGTTATCGCACCAGTGAGTCAGCACACCGGATTTGGGGTTAATTCCACTAATGATTGGTGCTCCGCAAGCACACACAGTTGGTTCAGGAATGAGAATGGAAGTGGGGGATTTTAGGCTAATCCCACTGCACACAGGGATCACCTCCCCTCCACGCTTTATCAAAACTTCATCACCGATACCAATTCCCAATTCGGTTATGAAAGAATAATTATTCAGATTTACCCTGCTGACCATCGCTCCACCAATATTGATGGGATCGAGGATACCAACGGGAGTGAGGCTTCCGGTTCGACCGGTCTGCCATACCACATCCTTCAGGACCGTTCCCTTCTTCTCAGAGGGGTATTTCCATGCGAGACCCCAGTGCGGTGTTCGTGTGCCCAAACCCGCTTCCTTGCGGGCCTGTGGGCTAACCAGCTTAATGACCACCCCATCGGTATGCATACCCAAGCCACCTAGCCAGACAATCTCCCGCTCTTTGCGGATTTGATTATCAATCGCATCCACCACTCCCTGCGGATCACAGCAGACGCTCAGGATGGATTGAGGGAAGCAGGGGTTCGTGCGGGTCACGTATTGGATGGCCTGATGACAGTAGTCCAGGGAGGCGGAGCGTTTGCTCAGGTAGTCTTGAGGGATGCCGTTCACCTCCCATACGAACATGCGTAGGCCCCGCCGCCGAACTGCTTCAAGGTCCAACAGCTTCATCGAACCGGCAGCAAGATTGCGAGGCGAGGCATACGGCTTCTCACCCTCAGCTTCCAATTCCTTGTTTAACTTGTCAAACTGGGAAACGGCAATGAACACCTCTCCCCTGATTTCCACGGGGGTCTCTGGGTAGAACTCTTCCGGTAAGGTCAGTGGAACCGCCCCACTTGCAGCCATCTGCTTCGTCACATCCTCACCGAACAGCCCGTCACCACGGGTTACCGCTTTGATGAGTTTGCGATTGATATAGATTGTGGAGCACGAGCAGCCATCAACCTTCGGTTCAATCACGAATTGTTGACCGGGGAACTGTTCGAGCCAACTGGTAAGCTCTGCGAAATCGTAGGTCTTATCCAGACTCAACATGGGGGTCCGGTGCTTGATCCGACCCCCGCTGTTCACCATGTCAGAGCCAACGGTGGTCAGAATGGTGGCGAGGGAGCGGAACTGGGGAAGCCCCTTCACCATATCATATAGCTGCTGCTCCATCCGATCATACTCCGCATCGGTCATGATCGGGCGGGCTTGGGCATAATATGCGTGGCGAGCGTTAATCAGCTCGTTATTGGTGCTGATGATGAGGCCCTTGCCAGCTTCCTCAAATGGTCTGTTATCTTCTGCCATATTAATAATCCCATCCAACTTGTTTTGAAATCTCCGGAGTCCACCCACCCAACTGCTTGAATCGCTCCATAAACAAACGGTTCAACGGAAGGTCGAAGCGGAACATCGGATCACCCGAAGGAGCATACCTATACCTACGTGCCATCTGATAATGAGACATTTGGCTAATCTCAATCCTCAATTGCTCAAGCTCAGTTTCAGTGGGTTCGTTCATGAGAACATGCTTCGAAGGGCAGGCATGATCTCATGAGACCGGCAAATCAAAGCGTACAAAACATAGAACCATCCGAAGAAAAAGTGGAGCAACCCCCACCAGAATGAATGGTTCAGAGCAGCACTCAATATCACCGCAACGAGCCCACCGACCGTGACACACCCGCCACCCGTATTTGTAGAACTATCACTCATCAGAGCCTCCTACCATATTATACTCGGTGGGAGGCTGATTCAGATACGTTTTTTACATCACCCAAGCCAGGAAACGTTTGTCTTCCTCGATAAAGTCAAAACTGCCTAGTTTGGCATCTGAAGGAACCGCGCCCCTGTCCTTAAGAGTTTCGAAATCCTCCAGGAAAGCCCAGGTCATATCGAACACTTTCTTGGCGGGTTTAAGTATAGCAACATATTCTAAAACTGGACCTACTATCTCAAAAGGTGGAGCTTGCAATATTTTAGCAGCGAGGGTTCGGGGCTGTTCGGTCTCAAACCAAAGCAGCACCTTGATGTAGTCAGGCTTCCAGACAGCCTGTTCATATTCGGATGACACAACAAGTTGAATCTCAACTGGTGACTGGGCAGCGGGTGGGGCATCCATCACTCTCATCTGTGTCTCCTTTAGGTTTTTAGACGATTCTTCCAAATCAACTGCTCAACCATCTCAGAGGTGAGCCGACCCACTATGGGCTTGAGTGATGACTGGTGAGGATACTGCTCATGCAGCACATTCTCTGCCCCACCATGCGGTTCTTTTGTAGCTGGTTCGGTGCGGGTCACTACAGAAGGGTTCTGTTGCTCTCGTCCAGCCCCCTCAGCTTGCAAAAAGTCCTTCAACCAATATCCGTCATCTGCAAGTGCTACCTTTTCAAATTCGGACAGGAGTAGGGTTGGCTTGGATGAAACGTAGGATAAACTACTCTCGTGTAGCTCTCCATTCATCATATACTGGAAATCTTCATCGTTTGCCCGATAGCCAGAGCCTAGAATAAACTGTAGAATATCACTACTAAGCCTAATAGCCACAGCAGCGGTTTCAATATTAAGCTCACTCTCATTTATCTCTCCAGCGTTATCTTCCCCGACCGCTTCCTGGATACTCGCAAGGATGGGGCTCCCTGGCTTTAACAGGCCATATAAATACAACGTAGTGGGTACGAGGTCATGGTTAACGTGGGCCAGTAAGTCTAGTCCTTGCTGGAGTACGTCCAATTGCTCCTCTGTAACAGTGCTGTATTTCATCGGATCCTCTACATAGTGTCAAAAAGTTTGATCCTTACTTGATTATTACTGGACTTCAACCTGCTTGGACCGTTTATACTCGCTTTTAATGCCAGAGATATGATCATCTAGACTGACCGCTCGTTCGACTAAGGGCAGAAATTGGTCGGGGATTTTCATATCATTGTTTGTTTTGGACTTGGTAGTGAACGCGCAAATACTGATTCGGAACTGCTCCTGATACTTACGAAGCAAGTCCTCAAATCGAGTATTATGAAACCCCACTAGCACCACCTGTGATCCAGTTGGCAAAGTGGCAAAAATGTCATGCAAATAAGTAGAAGGTTTATAGAAAATATTCCCTGGAATGATCCGTGAATCAATCGGGGCCATGCGGATGACTTTCACACCCGTCCGCTCTACCGCCTGGATATACTTGTCAGCCTGCTGCTCCTTGGTTGAGCCAAATAGCACCCAAGTCTCAGTAATCGGTTCATTCAGTATCTCTCGTGCGATATAGCTGACTACATCTATAACATAAAGCTGAGAAGAATGAATCTCACCGGCACGAAATAAATGCGATGCCTCTACGATAAAATAAGTGCCCATTGGGGATCCCCTTCATACAGAAGAGGTACCAGTATTCCAGACTTTACGAAACGTAATTCGCAAAGATTGTCGGAGCAATACTTACCAAATGAGGTTTGATCATCTCCATAATAACTCGAATGTCTGGATGGGCAGCTTTTGCCGACCTGAGGGAGAGGATATGCATCCACTCACGGAGGTTTGCTGTCCATACGATCTCAGTTGCGAGGCATGTCGGAAGGACCGAACGAGCGTTCTGAGGGAGTACCCCCAGTTCAATGAGTTTTAGGTATGCCCGCTCAGCATGGTAGCAACCCTCATACCACACAACACCCTCATTTGTGCCTTCTTTAATCCCACTCGGACGAATAACCGAAATTTCACCGCCAAACTTGTCCTTCGCATAGCAGCAGTATCTAGTAGAGGCTTGCGAGTATGAAGCGATACGATGCCTGACGATCTCATGGGAGATGCCACGGTCACACACAATGCTGAACCCAGCGGAGGCATGTTCCAATACAGATTCATGCTTTCGGCTTGGGTCCATGATCATTTTGATGAAGGCTACGTGAGAGTCTTCAGTGATATTCCCCTCTGATTTCCAACAAACCCTTCCGGCTCGTTCGATAACTTTCTCCGCATCAGGAGTGTGGTGCAAAAGGGTTACACTTGGTTCTACAATTTTCATCATTCAACCTCATCCAAAAGTAAAAGCAAATCCAAATCGTTTATGTGTTGTTTTTTCTGGAGAATGCGATCTAAGAACGCAACTAGATTGTCAGGGGCTTCCCCCTTCGCATTCACCGCACCCTGCCCCAATGTATCACCTATGATCTCAATGACACACTGCTGAACCCCAGGCTTATTCTGGATCAGTTCCTTCCACCCACCCTTGGCGGGGGCTCGGAGCTTAGCCTTCAAATCATCCCTTAAACTCATTCACAAACTCCTTCAAGCCCTCTGGCAGATCATCCCCAACCGTAAGAATAGAATCGTATTTGGGGACCACATAGATACGGAATCGTTCGCTTAAAGCTTGATAGGCCATCCATCGACTCGTAATCGTACGGGGTGCAATGTCCCCACCGGACTTAGAGAAGATGGGGTATGCCAACCCATCCGCCATGAAACTTCCATCCTCCAGATGTCGAAGATGAATAAACTCTTCGATGGCTTTGTGGTTTAGTGCCCATACTTTCACATCCGGACCCACGTAGTTGTTCAATCCCATGAGGGAGAGATTCGAGAGATTATTCAGGTCAGCCAGGGCTGGAGTAGAGCCGATGGGGCTGACTCGAAAACTATTGAAACCTACCAACCCCGCTGATAGAATCTTAAGATTACGAACTCCAGCAAGAATAGTGTTAAACTTCTTAGATTTCTCATCTTCTCCACCCATGAACTTAGCCTTCTTATCGAAGGGTGAGGCTTCAAAGTTACCCTCTCTTTGCCATGCTTGAGTGTCATTGTCCAACTTCGGAATATCAAAGCGGACTGACCCTTCCTGACAGTTAAGCAAAAGCTGGCTAGCTAGGTTGAAGTCTTGAATGTGCTGAAGGATCCAAATCCGTTTGTCATAGTAAAGGGGAGTGCCACTCATGGTCATCATGACCTCGTTGTCCACTACCCGATTGACCAACTTGCTCGCGTCAGCCGTACGATCAAACTTCGAAATACGGAGAATATCCTTATAGGCTTCCTCCATGGATGCTTCGGATTGCCAAATCTCTTCGACGGATTTCATAGGTTGCACTTCTCCTTTACGTGAGCGCACAGTTTGGCATCCGTTTTACATAGAGCTTCAATCACAGTGATCGGGTCTGAGGATTGAATCTCGTCCACCGATTCTGATAACTCTGAGAAAAATGCCTTCATGCTGGTGCTGTCCTTCA
>Ga0302319_10008141_pt1 | contig 20484 bp, 21 predicted proteins | sample Bog_T0_2_FD_203319 | JGI IMG/M metagenome (GOLD analysis project Ga0302319, IMG submission 203319) | Peat permafrost microbial communities from Stordalen Mire near Abisko, Sweden - Bog_T0_2 | ecosystem: Environmental > Terrestrial > Soil > Wetlands > Peat | place: Sweden: Abisko, Stordalen Mire... | reverse complement strand
GGAGCTGAGGCAAGGACACCCTCGGATTTGATCACCGCAATCGGTCAAGCTCTCGCCAACGTAACCCCAAAAGTTGCCCTCGGTTGGTTGACCTCTTGCGGCTACAGATTTTGTTGAAACGCTCTAGTTGAGGCCATTTTCATATCCAAAAAATTCAAAGGTTGGACAGCCATTGTCCAACCTCCCCGCGTAAGCTGGCGGTGATGAAGCTGGAAAGGCTATGAAGACTCGTAACGGCAAAATTGGCCGCCTGCCCAAGAAATTGCGGGAAGTGGTCAATCGACGGATTGAAAACGGCGACCTGATGCGGAAAGTGTCGCTCCTCAAGCCGGCGAAGCTGAAAAAGTCCGCCAAGCGCAAAAAGTAAAAAAGGCGCAGGGGATTCAAAATCTTGCCTGTTTTTAGCGTTGCCTTTGTGAAGTGCATAATCCCGCCAAATGCAGGCCTTTAACTTAACGCGGGGCCGCCGGATTCCACCCATCCGGTCCGCCCAGGACTTTGGTCACGGTGATCGCCGATGCCTCGGCGGCGGTCAGTTGTTTCGTCCAGTCCGGCCGGGCGGCGGGATTGGCCCCGGGACCGGTGCAGTTGAATTCGGCATAGCGGGCGGTCTGGTGGGCCTCCGGCTTTTTCCAATCATTCCAGCCCTCCGGGCGCACCACGGCGGACATCTCCGTGTTCAGGTACAGGGTGCTGGCATAAGGCCGCCAGGGCCGGCCCAGATAGGTGCGCGTGGCGGGCGTCTCCCCGATGATTTGGCAATGCGAAAACACGAAACCATAGGGCGTGTCAAACGGCGTGGAGGCGGCGGTCAGGTAACCGCCCGCCCCGCGCGAGCAGATGACACAACGTTCAAACCACGAGATGGCCGCGCCAAAGATGAAATCCACATGGCCATTGATATAACAATCCTCAAAATACTGCCGACCCCGGTTCACCAAGATGGTATCCTGCCAGCCGATGAACCGGCAATGCCGAAACGTGGCCCGGTCGCCATCCACGCGGATGGCCAGGGCCTGGCCGACAGGCCCGGCGGAGTTCTCAAAGGTCAAATTTTCGGCCGTGAAATCATCGGCGTCAATGGTCACGCTCGGCGTGTGGAAGGTGCCGATGGGTTTGCCATCGAGATTGGTCATGCCGGCATAGAGGCCGAACACGATGATTGTGTTCGTGGGATTATCGCCGATCAGATGGAAATACCGTTTTTCCCGCTGCACATAGACCAGCTCCTGATACCGGCCCGGCTGGATGTGGATGATGACCGGATTGTTGGAGGTGCCGGTCGGAACGGACATAATTGCATCCTGCACGGTTTTAAAACGGGCGGTGCCGTCCGCCGCCACAGTGAGATTGGTCTGCGCGCTGGTTTTAAACGAAAACATCAGCGCCAGGGCCAGAATCAGGCCAGGCCAAACATGACGGTGGGTGTGATTCATGTAATGGGTGTTCTATTCAACGGTGAATCCCTGCTGGCGGAAGCGCTGGATTTTGTAGATCAGGGTGCGCCGGCTGATGCCCAGAGCGCGGGCGGTCTCGGTGCGGTTGCCGTTATGCTGGCGCAGGGCCTGCACAATCGCCTGCCGCTCGATCTCCTCCAGTTTTTCCAGATCGGAGACATCCGGGGTGGTCGCGGTCTTGGCGGCGTCCAGCACGCGGGCGGGCAGATGGTCCGGCAGGATCAGTTCCCCGCGCGAAAGCAGCACGGCCCGTTCCATGGCGTTGCGTAATTCCCGGATGTTGCCCGGCCAGGGATATTTTTCCAGGCACCGGCCCGTGGGCTCGGACAGCCGGGACCGGCCGCGGGCAAATTCCGTGACGAACAAACCGGCCAGTGGCAAAATGTCCTCGCGCCGTTCGCGCAACGGCGGCAGGTTCAACTCCACCACATTGAGGCGGTAAAACAAGTCCTCCCGGAACCGGCCGGCCTTCACCTCCGCCTCGAGATTGCGGTTGGTGGCGGCCAGCAGCCGGGCGTGCGTGTGGATTTCCTTGTTCGACCCCACGCGCTGAAAGCGTCCGTCCTGCGTGATGCGCAGCAGCTTGGATTGCAACCCGGGCGACATCTCGGCGATCTCATCCAGCAAAATCGTCCCCTTGTCCGCCTCTTCAAAGCGGCCGATGCGCTGGGCATGGGCGCCGGTGAACGCGCCTTTTTCGTGGCCGAACAGTTCGCTTTCCAACAACGTCTCGGGGATGGCCGCACAATTGACCTTGATGATCGGCCCGCCCGCCCGCTGGCTCCAGCCGTGGATGACGTCGGCCAAAATCTCCTTGCCCACGCCGCTCTCCCCGGTGATCAACACCCGGGTGTCCGAAGGCGCGATCAACGAGGCGTCGCGAAAGACGGCCTGCGTGAGCGGACTGCGGGCGACGACATGGTCGGGCAACTGCTTTTCCGCGTCGTAACGAAGCGGAGTGGCCAGGGAAATTCCGATGGTCTTGCGAACGGTGTCGAGCAGTTCATCCAGGTCGATGGGCTTGGCCAGGTAATTGACGGCCCCATCGCGCATGGCCACAACGGTGTCCCGGACATCCGGGAAGGCGGTGACGAGCAGGACCGGCAGGGTGGCATGGTCCTTGCGCGCCAGTCGCAAGGTTTCCAGGCCGGTGAGGCCGGGCATGCGTACGTCGGAGATCATCATGGCGAAACCGCCCGTGGCGAGCATCGCCAGTGCCCTTTCACCCGAGTCCGCCAGCGCGGTGGAAAATCCCTGACCGCTCAAAAACAAATTCAGCAGGCTGCGCTGGCCGGGGTCGTCATCCACGATCAGGATGCGCGGCGTTTCCACCGGAGTTTTTGGCATGTCAGACGGCATGGGGAAAAACTAAACGAACGGGCCGGTTCACAAAAGAAGTTTCCGGCGGATATACCGGCCCATTCCCCGCCACCGGCGTTCGCCCGGCTATTGCCGCTCCGCCAGATCCAGGTCCCGGATCCAGATGTTGCGGTAACGCACCCGGTTGCTGTTGTGATTCTGCAACTGGATGAACACCGCCGGGTCATGCGGTTTGTAAAACGGCTTGCCCTTGTACGGCACGCCGTCCCCGATGCCTTCCGTACGGCCGATGGCCTCGGTCCGATGCTGCACCACCACGCCGTTGAAGATCACGGTCACGCAGGCCTTTTGGATCAGGTCCCCCTGCTCGTTCCAGCGGGGCGATTCCCAGATGATGTCGTACGTCTGCCATTCACCGGGCGGCCGGATGGGGTTGACCAACGGCGGCATCTGCCCGTAAAGCGCCCCGGCCTGGCCGTCGGGGTAGGTCTTGTCCTGATAGGAATCGACCACCTGGATCTCATACATGCCATTGATCAACACCCCGCTGTTCCCGCGGCCCTGCCCGTGACCCGTCGGCGGATTCGGCGCGGTCCATTCAATGTGCAACTGGAAATCGGCCCATTTCCCCCGCGTGCGGATGTCGTTGCCATTGGGCGGCGTCACCTCCACATAACCATCTTGCACCTTCCAGGTCGCCGGTCGCTCGGGCCAGTTCGGATTTTGTTCCAGACCGCCCTGCCACTTGGAAAGGTCTTTGCCATCAAAAAGCACTTCGGCATCGGAGGGCGGCGTCGCGCCCTGACTGAAGGTCACGCCCGGTGTCACCACCGGCGGCTGCGGGCGGTTGGGATCGTGCTGGTGCCACTTCCCGCCCGGCAGCAGGGGCGTGTTGGTGAAACCTTCAATATGCTCCACCGGAACGACCGGGGCGGGAATGGATGGCACCGGCCCAGGGTTCTGGGCCAGCACGGTTCCGGCGACCAGGACCAACGAGCAAACGGCGGTGCGGAGATGCAGGGTCATGCCGTGGATTATTTGAAATCCACCGGCCGGAAACAAGACTTAACCACGGATGGTGCTCATTTTGGGATTGAATCGGACCAAGGATTGACTATTGTCTGCTGCATGCGCCTCCCCATATTATTGCTGGCAGGATTATTGTGGGTTTTCACCAGCCGGGCCGCCGACGATGCCTGGCAGCCATTATTCAATGGCAAGGACCTCACCGGTTGGGACACCGAGATGATGAACATCCCCGATCCAAAGTGGGAGGTGCCGGGCCTGCAGCGCGGCGCGGACGGACTCTATCACGAGGCGCTCGGCAAAAACCGTGACCCGCTCCAGGTCTTCACGGTCACCAACCTGGATGGCGGACCGGTCATCCACATCAGCGGCCAGGGCTTCGGGGTGATGATGACAACGGCCACGTTCACGAACGTCCATGTGCGGCTGCAAATCAAATGGGGCGACCGCCGGTGGGGCAAAAAATCCAACTCCCCGTGGGATTCCGGGCTGCTTTACTTTTGTCACAGTGAAGCCGGCCCGGCCGACCGCACCTGGCCGCGCGGGCTTGAATTTCAAATCTGCCAGAATGAGTTCGGCGATCTGTACTCGCTCGCCGCGCAGGTCACTGTCCCCGCCCGTCGGGACGGGAAGTTATGGCGCTACGACCCCGCCGGCACCAACTCACTTTTCCTCGAGCAAAAGCCCATCGGCAATCACTGCGCGCATATTGTGGACGCTGAGAAACCGAAGGGTGAATGGAACACAGTTGATCTGATCACGTTCAACGGGGACAGCATCCATGTCGTCAACGGCCGGGTTGTCCTGCGCCTGCACAACGCCCAACGGCTGGATAGCCCCGCCCCCGCACCGCTCTACGCGGGCAAACTGTGTTTGCAGACCGAAGGCGGGGAATGTTATTACCGGCAGGTGGAAGTCAGCGCCATCACTCAAATCCCCGGGGAATTCGCCGAAGCAAAATAAATCTAAACGCCGGCCCGGCGTAAAAAACACGGCACCATGCCGGCCGCCTCACGACCGGATTTTCAGGTGCGAGATGCGGAAGATGGCGCCCTTGGGCTCATTGGGAAGGCAGACAATCTCCCAGCCATGCGCGAGGATGATTTGCTGGACCACGGCCAGGCCCAGGCCGGTGCCCTTTTGGTTGGTGGTGAAGTAGGGCTTGAAGATCTCCAAGCGGTTCTCCGGCGGGACGCCGGCACCGTCATCGCGGATCTCAAGGATACCGGATGCACCGGCCTTGCGGGTGACAATCATGATGTGCCCGTTCAGTTCCGCCGCCTGCACGGCGTTGAGAAGCAGATTGAACAGCACCTGCCGCAACAACTGTTCGTCCGCCTCGATGTATATCGGGTCGCCGGCGGTTTCGACGGTCAGTTTTTTCTCCTCGATGTCAAAGCCCAGGGTGCGGATGACCTCGTTGACGGCCGGGATCAGGGCGAGCCGGACGCGGCGGACCTCGCGCGGCCGGGAGTAATTGATGAACTCATTGAGCTGGGCGGTGACGCGGTCGGTTTGATTGACGATGGCCAGGGATTTCTCCTGGATTCCGGGCGTAAGGTCCGGCTGTTTGGAAAGCATCTGGGCCATGCCGCGGATGATATTCAGCGGGTTGCGGGTTTCATGCGCCAGACCGGCGGCGGCAAGGTTCATCTCCCGCAGGTGCGAGTTCAATTCACTGGCGCGGATGAGCCGGATTTGCAGCTCGGAGGATTTGGAGATACTGCGCCAGGCCAGCGCCGCCCCCAAGCCGGAAATGCCGGCGAAAAAAACAATGATGTAACGGAGCCAGAGGTCGTCCTGACTGTTGGCCCGGTAGTTCTTGGTGGACATGGCCAACACGAGCCCGTGCAGCTCATATTTTTGGACGAGGACCTTGAAATCATTTTCATTCATGTCCCGCAACCAGGGCGGACGGCCGCCATTATCACGGTTCCCGCGCCCTCGCGGGGGGCCTCCCGGCGACGATTGGTCCGGCGGCGGACGCATCCCTTCATCCGGCCCGGGGCCGGGTCCGGGCGGAGGATTGGTGGGATTGAAATCCGGGGGCGGCCGGAGTTCGCGACGGCCAAAATTATTGCCCACGCCGGGCAGGTCATTGGTAAGGTCGCGCAAGGGCGGAATCACCACGGCTGTGGAGTTGGTCGCCCCTTTGATGGGGATGACGAAGGTGACGGCACTGGCCGTCCAATGCTCGCCCGTGTCCAGGATCTCGGAATTCGTGAAGTCGATGGGGGCGCCCGCACAGACGACGATGCCATTGGTGATGTTCAGCAGCGCGAGGGAAATGAGCTCGCTGGATTTGACGAGTTGGTTGGTGGAACCATTGACCAGCTCATCCAGCACCGGCTTGAGGCGGTCTTGCAGGACGCTGCCACCGCGGTAACGCAGCGCCCGCATGACGGCACTGAGGGTGTTGGCGATCTCATTGGACCGGTTGCGGAGGCTCGTTTTGGCGGCCGCCTGAACACGATAATGTTCCTCCACCTGCCAGCCCGCCACCAGCGCCCAGATGACGAGCAGGAGCCCGTAAACCAGAGTGCTGCGGCGGTTTGGCTTCATGCTAAGACACAGGTGTTACCCAACCGGCCGATAAATACAAGCATTACTTATCAGGTCAATGACTTTTTTGCACCGGCAAATGGGCCAGGAACTGGTCCAGTTCGTGTTCGGTAAAGGAATTGGTCATGAATTGGGAGGCCTGGTTCCGTTCATCGCTGGAAAACACTGCCAGATCATCCGGAGCGCTGACAATATGGGGCGTGATAAACATCACGAGTTCCTGCTTCTCCGCAGCCTTGGAGGAGGATTTGAAGAAATTGCCCAGATAGGGAATGCTGCCCAAAAAGGGAATCTGGGTGTCGTTGACCGACTTATTGTTTTGAATCAACCCCCCGATCACGACGGTCTGGGCGTCGGGCGTGACGACGACCGTATTGGCGGAGGTCTTGTTGATGTTCGGGGCATAGACGTTTCCGGAAAGAATGCTGCCCGTGGAGATGACCTGTCCCGGGGTGGAGGTGTCAATGGAGGTATTGGAGGGGACCAAAATCATTTCCACCATGCTGTTGTCCCCGATGAAGGGAGTGACATCCAATTGAATGCCCACGTTTTGATAGGTGCCATTGATGGTGGTCAGGGTTCCGCCGGAAGTGACGCCAGTCGTACTTTCGGTCACACCGCTGGGCAGGTAAACGCTTTGACCAACCACAATCTCCGCCAACTGGCCGTCCCGCGCCATGATGGAAGGACGAGCGAGGACTTCAGACTTGCCCGCCGTGGCAATCGCCTGCAAGGTGGCCTGGAAATCCTTGCCCATGATTTGCGCAAGTCCGCCACTGCTGGCGCCGATGGGTGTCTGGTATCCATTTGCCGCCCCCAGGAAATTGAAGTTGGTGGCCACGGAGGACAGTTGGTTCAAGCCGTAGGTGTCGCCGGCATTGACGGTCGAATTGCCGGCCGGGCCGACCCAACCGCCCTGCAAACCAATATCCGAGGTGTTATTGTGATCGACCTGGAGGAAGACCACCTTGATGAGCACCTGTCGCTTGGGCTGGTCCAAACTAGCTATCACCCGCCGGATTTGCGCGGCCGTTTGCTCATCGGCGACGAAGGTGATGGTATGGGTGTCCGGGTCCACGGAAAACGTCGCGGTGCCGACCTGACCATTGTTGTTATAGGAATCGTTGCTGGTAGCACCGCCACGGGCTGCGCCGCCACCAAAGCCACCGCCGCCGCCACCAAAGCCACCGCCGCCGCCGCCAAAACCGCCGCCGCCGCCGCCGCCACCGAAGCCGCCACCACCACCGCCGCCGCCACGACCACCGCCGCCGCCACCACGGCCACCAAAGCCTTGGGCGTGAATGAGCAGAGCCGAGCTAAACAAGGCAATCAGAATGCCGACGGTTGTTTTTTTGAAGAGATTATGTTTCATAGAATGCAAAAAATAAATAGATTTTGAATTAAAAACCACCACGACCGCCACCACCACCGCCGGTGGTGCTGCCAATGCCAGTGCTGGAACTGGAGCCCATGCCGCTGGAGGACGAGTTTGAGGTTTCACGGGTCTGCAAGGCGCTGCCGGGCGTACTGGAACTGCGCGAATTATTTCCGCCAAACATGGACTGCAACACCTGCAGGTCCTCCATGGTATCACCGGTCTTCAAATGAACGGTATAGACATCCTGATCGCGGGTGGAAGGCACATCCAACTGCGCCATCATCCCGTCAATCTCCACAATCAAGTCCTTGGACGCCGTCACGATAACGGAGGAGGTGCGCAGGTCCGGCACCGCCAGCACCTGGGACTGCTTTTGCACGCGGGCGTTACTGTTGTCACCGCCGCCGCCGCCACCACCGGCACCCAGCATGCGGGCCAGAAAGCCGCCACCACCACCCCGGCCGCCGCCGCCGCCGTTAAACCGGATGGGTGTGGACCCCCCGCCTGAACCGCCGTTCGAAGGGAATATGGCGGCGAGTTCGCTGGCCACATCCGTGGGATTGGCATGATCCATGTGATAAACCTTGATTTGGGTCTCACCCTCAGCGCTGCTGTCCACGGCCTTGATGATTTCCACCAGATGGCGGATGTTGGACTGGGTGTCGGTGATAACAATGGAATTGCCCGCATCATTGGCGACAATAGTGGCGTCCGAGGAGACAAATGAGGCCAGATCGCGCGTCAATTGGCCGGCCTCCACGAAGCGAACAGGAATGATCCAGGTGGCGATCTCGGCGTTGTCGGGGATATCCGTCGGATCATAGCCGGTCCGGACGGGAATACCTTCGGTCTTGGCAGCATCCTTGTCCACGATGGTCAGTTCACGATCATTGCGGATGGCGGCCAGCCCGTTTTTATTGAGCACGTCATTCAACAAGACAACGGCTTCATCGCGGGTAATTGAATGCTTGCTGATGATGCTCACGTTGCCGCTCACCTTGGTGTCGAGCACGATGATGAAGCCGGCGGCGTCGCTCAAATAGTTCAGGACCTCAACCAGCGGAGCCTTGACGAAATTAAAGGTCAATTGATCCAAGTTAGTGCCAGGTGCGGTGGGCGGCATGAAGTTATCCGGTGACGAGCTGGCGGCGGACAACGCGGCAGCGGGACGATCTTCCGGGCCGGACGGAACGGCGACGGCAGGTTTGGCCGGAGCGGCGGGCTGGTCATCACCGGCGACGGCCGGCGCATTGTCGGCAGCAGCCGGGGCATTATCCGGGGCAGCCGGCGTGTTATCATCGGCGGCGGGTGCATTATCATTGGCGGCGGCCGGTCCGTTATCGTTGGGCGCGGCGCCATTCATATCCGGCGGCGGGGCCGGGGCATCGGCCGGGCCGTTGCCTGGCGCCTGGTCACTGGCGGCCGGCGCGTTGTCCGGAGGAGCGGCGGGTGCATTGTCCGGCGGGTTGTTCTGAGCGCTGGCCGAACTTAAAAGTCCCGCCACGCATATTACGGATAAGGTTTTCGAAATAACGTTTTTCATTTGTTCTCCTGTTGTCGTTGCAGCATTAATCTTTTAAGGACATCGCTCATTCCACCACTGGCACCGGCCGGGACTACTGCGGGCACGGACGGACTGGCGGCGACGACGGCGGAACCGCCGCCCTCTCCCGATCCCGAGTTTGCAGACGGCACGTTGCTGTCAGCCTGGCCCTCGAAACCACCGCTTTCCCCGGCGGGCTGCCAAGTGTCATCACTGTTGTCATACCGCAATTGATTGCCCACGGCCAGTTCAGTGATTTTACCACCAGCCTCAAGCTCAACCTGGGTCAGGCCGATTTTACGGACCGTATAACCGGCAATTTTGCCATTGACCTGAAGGGCCTGGCGAAATTCATCGTTGTTGCCATCGAAGAAGGCAAAAAGACCCTTGCTATAAAACATGGCGCCGACATAGGCGAAAGCGGGGGCGTTGCGATTGCGCTGGCGCTGCCGAACGTAGGTCCGGACACGCGTTCCGGTGGAATGCGGCACGCGAGCGGGATCAAAGATATTTCGGTCGGCAATAAAGGCGCTGAACCGGTTGTATTGATCAGGGCCCGGTACTTTCGACTGCTGGGCAGTGGCCACCGCGCCGCCGGCCGCCAAAACGGCCAGCACCGCCCAAGATCGGAGGTTTAATGTTTTCATGGCTTGGAGTTGTTAATTAGGGACAGACCGCTGACCTGAAGGCCCAGGGTGAGTTGTTGTCCGGCGGTGTCCCGGGTGCTAAATTCGACGGAGTCCACCTTGAGGGCCATCGGTCCGGCTTCGACATCATACAAGAACTGGCTGAGGGTGTTGATGGGGCCGGCCACCTCCACCCGACAATTGAGGGTCTTATAATCATCGGTGTCATTCTTCCACTGGGGAAGAATGCTGGCGATCTCGACCCCGCTTTGGCGCGCCCAACTGGTGAAGGCGCTGATCAACTGCTGCTCGGCGACGGCCGTATTATTCGGCAGGGTGTTGCCCTGCATATCCGCCCAGTGGTTGCGAATGGTCTGTTCACGGGCAATCATGTCGTGTCCGTTTTTCACCCGGTTACGCAGATCGGTGATTTCCGTGGACCGTGCCTGCCACTCATGAATGAGCGGCTTGACGACAAAGCTATCACCAATCAGAAGGCCCAAAGCCGTGATGGTGAGAATGACCAGTGTTTTTTGACGGTTTTCAGTTTTCATTGTCACCTCCATTATTGCCCCAGTGAAACTCAAAGGTGAACTGCTCCGGCGCCTTGCCACGAATTTCCTGCACCTTCAGCTGGTTCACATTATCCACATCGCGCAACTGCGACAGCGTGCGCAACAACACGGTGTTGTCACTCGCCGTGCCGCTGCAACTGACAATATTGCCATCCCGCACATCAATGGATTTAGCGGTGAGCGAACCTTCCTGCGGAAACGCGAGGGTCAGGGTTTCCAAGACGCTCAAATCTTGGAAGGTCTCGTCAAACCACGGATGATATTGCTGGATTAACTGTTGCACTCCGGTCAAATCAGCGACCTTGGCGCTCATGGCCTGCCACTGGGAACGCAAACTGATGAGTTGAACTTCCTGATAGCCAAATAAGCTGCCGAGAATCAGCAGAACGGCGGCCGCAGCGACACCAATGGTTTGCAGCCGGCCGGAAGCATATTTGGCGGAAACCTGCTGGAGCAACGTGGGTTTGGGTGGCAGGAATTCGAACACCGGGTATTGGCCCGCCAGCGCGCGCGCCCCGATACTGAAAGCGGCGGAAAGTGACGGGGCCGGCGGAAGAACCAGGCCAAATTCATCCGGTGCATAGGCCGAAATAACCTCGACAGTCATGCCGGCGGGTTCGAAGCGAAGTTCCATTTCATCGGCGAGCTGCTGAGCGAGCTCGCGCGGGCCGAAGATACGAATGTGTTTGATGGACTGATGCACCTCCGCCGGGAGCTGCCCCAGGGTGATGCGCGTTTCGCGGGCAACAAGCCCGGGATGCAGGACGGGATGGCCGGATTCGTTTTCGATGGCACCTTCCAGACCGCGCAGGGCGGCGACCCCGCCCCGGCTGGTAATCTGGAGGGAAATCTGGCTCTCGCCGACGAACAAGGCGAGGACACCGTCGGATTTTTCTCCGGCGGGCGGTTGCAGAGCCTGCAGACCAAGGGCGAAACTGACCGGGCGCAGGCGGGCGGCCACAAGGACCTGCTCGAGGATGGCGAGCTGGCTGTTCGGAATGCCGGCGATGGTCACCAATTTTTTACCTTCCGCAAGCTGGCAGACGGACTGGGTCAGCCGGAGGGTGGCCACATCGCAGGGAAACCCGCGCTCAATCTCCATCTGTAACAGGCTGTCCGCATCCGCCGGTGGCAGCGCAGGCAATTCGGTCTGAGCGGTGAGCACCCATTTGAGCGGCACGCCGAAAACGCAATACCGTTCGCGAATGCCGGCGGCATCCAGGTGATTGCGGATTTCGCGGCCGACCAATTCGGGGGCGGCGGTGAGCGGATCGAGCGTGAGGGTCACGCCCACAGTTTGCAATTGTTGCAGGGAATCGTTGTTGCGCCGCAGGACCACGCCGGTCAGCTTGGAGCCGTCCAGGGCCAGCGCCAGCAGGCTCGTCAACTTTTTCCGCCGTTTAGGTTTTATGGTTGGGATAGTGTTCATTTCGTTTCCGTTTCCTTCGCCACCAAGGTTTCACGGGCTTTGGTCCCGAGCGCCCAGCCGAGCCGGCTCAAATCCTGGCGATACAGGATTTTTGGGGTGCCCTCGCTGACATCGAAGATAAATTTTACCCGTCGGTAACCACGCCCGAAAGATCCGACCGCCGCAATGTCGGCGGTGAATTGGAAGCTGTGCGTGGTCAGCCGATCCGATTTCTTCAGGGTTTGGACCACTTCGTTGTTGTTGCCCAAGGCGTCCACAATCCAGGTGATGGAATCGAGTTCCTCGGGGTTTTGATCACGATAGGCGACCATATTTTGGGCCGCACTTACGGCGGTATCCTCATCCACGCCGCTGCCCATGAACAGGGCGGTCAACACATCGGCACAGGCGGTGTTGATGTTCAACCGGCCGTTGATGAAATTATTCGAGGAGATGGTGATATTGTCATAGAGCGGGGCGAACTGGGCGGAGGACACACCGTTGGAATTGCAGCGGATATAGAAATCCAAAATGCTGCCGCATGGGGAGGCGGCTATTTTCTTGCCATCGCCATGGATGTTTGTATACAGGATGCCGCCCAGCCGGTAGGCATTGCCAACATCCGCATTTTCCAGAAGATCCCGCAATTGATCAATCGGCGCGGTGTTCACATTGGTCAGGGAGGAACCGTCCGAATGCGTATTGGGTTCACGGCTATAAACGGTGGTATATTCCAGCAGGCCGGGTTGCACCACACCAGTGGCGGCCTGATCGGTTTCACCGGCATCCAGGACACCGTTGCGATTAAGGTCGTCGCCCACCAACTGGTCCTCGGTGGCGCCTTCGACAAGGCGCAGTTCATCCACGGTTTCAAACGGCGCCTGTTTTTCAGAGTACCCGTATTGTGCGTAGTCGAGGGACATCATGCCATTGGTGTTGCGCCAATCCACAATGGCCTGAACAAAATCAGGGTCGATATTGGGCAGATAGGAGAGCGTATTAGTGCCGACCCGGTTCAGATTTAATTTGGAGCCTTCGTCAATTAAATCGAAATAGGGTTCGGTGGGCGAGGGCGTGGGCGAGGGGTCACGGCCAATGATCCAAAAATGGGCATCACCAATGGGCACAGCCGCGCAGGAAAACCGGGTGTTTTCGGGCACGGCGCCGTTGGTGGCGTAATTGGAGAGGACGTAGCTGACGTACCGGGCCGCGCCCTCAATGGCCTGATCGGCAGCCAGGCCATTGACGCGGTTGTCCGCCGCCGTTAATTCATAGGACATGGAGTTGGCAAAATACAGGGCGATGCTGACCATGCCGATGCAGATCCACATGACAATGATGAGCACCGAGGCATTTTCACGCCGGGCGGCTGTCATCAAATTGTATGGGCGGAGCAGCATGTCAGAAATTGGTGCGGGACATGGAATCAATGGGCACCAGCAGTTCGAGAGGCGCGGAGCGCTGGTTGCCATCGTTATTGCCGGCCAGTTGAATGTCCACGCGGACGGCCAACGGCAGATTGGTGTTGGAGGAAGTGGGATCGGTGGTGTCCCAGGCATTCTGCCATTGGGTGCCATCGTAACAACTGATGGTCAGGTCTGCGACATTGCCCATCATCCACTGGTCCTCCACGTCCACGTTGGCGGTGGCGAGGAGGTTCCGGGTGACGCTGCGAACCAAATCCTTGCCGGGGAGGGAGGAATCGGAGGGGGAACGCAGCTCGTAGGTGACTTTCTGGACATCGCCCCAAGGCTCGGTCTGGCTGAGGGCGCCAGTGGTAGTAAACATCTCAATGGCCACGGGCTGGCCGATGCCGGGGCTGGTGATGTTGCCGACCTTGAAGTCGCCGGAAAAAATGCCGTTGGTGGTGGGGCTCATGATGCCCTGCAAATCGCGGCGCATCATGGTGGTGGTGGTGTCAATGGGGACTTCGGACGCCACCAATGCCTGGGTGGTGTTGCGCAGGTGGAGGGTGGTGAAAAAGACCGACGTGATGGCGATAAGGACCATGGCAATGATGCCCACCGCCATGATCATTTCGATCAGCGTGAACGCCCGCACGTCATGTATTATAATTTTCACGGCTGCACACCTGCACCAGCTCCCAGCGTCGTCGTGGCCCCGGGAGTCGTCTGCACATTTGCCAGAGTACACAGGGTCACTGTATACGGTTTATTTTGCGCGGTAAACGTCACTTCCGCCGTCAACAACTGCATGGCATCCTGCGGCCAGTTCTGACTCTTCACTGACCACTGAAATTCCAGATTACCTTCATCAATGGTGCCGTTCTGCGCGCCGGCGGTCCAATTGGTCGAGACCAGGCTCTCGTTCAACACCCGGTCGGCCACGCGGGCGGCCTCGGACTTGCGCACGGCGACCTCACCCGCCAGACCGGCGACATGCAGGGCCTCAACCGCCGCCGGAATCACGAGCGCGAGAAACAGCATCGCCGCAAGGACCTCGGCCAGGGTGAATCCCCTGGTCCGGACTTTATTTGGCGGTGTCGCTAATCTCATAACCCGTGCGATTCTGCAATTCCACCAACCACAACGATACGGCCGCCGAATCCAGCAGTTGCACCGTTTGCGGACTGCCCTCATCAACCGTTCCGTCCGGCTGAAACCGTATGGCCGGCAAATTTTTAAACGTCGTCGGAGCGCCGTCGGTTTTGGCCCCGACCCCGGCGCCGGACCCGGCAATCGTTGCCACGTTAATCTGCACCGTATCGGCCACCTGCAATGACTCGGCCTTCGGATCCCCATTGGCGGTGGGGGGAGTTTCCAACTCCAGTCCGTACGCACCATTTTTTTGATCAAACCAGAGCACCATGGGCATGCCCTCGGACACCGCCCGGCTTTGGCCGGCATGGGCGAGCGCCAGCAACCGGTTCGCCTCGGAATCCAACGCCCGGCCGCGGATGAACCCGGAAAGGTTTGGGGCAACCATGGACACCACCACCACCAGCAACGCCATCACGAGAATCAATTCCAAGAGCGTGAAAGCGCATCGGCGGTGGTCGTTATTATTGCCAGTTGCCAATATCATCGGTGGTCCCGGGTTTGCCATCCTGCCCGGCAGAATAGAGATCGAAGCCGGCAGGGTTATGTTTGCCAGGAAATTCATAGATATACGGATTCTGCCAGGGGTCGAGCGGTATTTTATCCAGATACGGTCCGTGCCAGGCCCGGGCATCACGCGGCATCACGACGAGATCCTGAAGGCCGTTCTTGCCTTTGGGATAATAGCCGTTGTCCACCTCGAACATACCGAGCGCCGTTTTAATGGCGGCGATGTCAGATTTGGCGGCGGTTTCACGCGCCTGCTCGGGACGACCCATCATGTTAGGGATGACGAGGGCGGCCATGATGCCGATGATCGTGATGACCAGCAGCATTTCCACGAGGGTGAAGCCACCCCGGCCCGGACGCCGGAGAGCATTTGCATTTGAACTATTGATTTTCATATTCGTTTGGGGGTTGGAATTTATTTGATGTAATCCTGCAAGTTAAAGATGGGCAGCAGCATGCCGATAAAAATTAGGCCAATGAACCCGGCGATCAGAAAAAGCATGAGCGGTTCGGCAAAGGCCACGGCGGTTTTCAAATTACGGTCCAGATCGAATTCGGTGACGGCGGCCACGCGCACCAGCTCGACATCGAGCCGGCCGCTCTCCTCGGCAACGGAAATCATTTCGAGCACGGAGCTGGGAAACAATTGTTTGCAGTCCGCGAGGCTTTCACCGAGCCGGCCGCCCTGCTGCACGCGTTCGATGGCCTGGGAGACGGCATCCACGAGAATCTGGTTGCCGATGGATTTACGGGCGACATTGAGACATTGCACGAGCGGCACGCCGGCACCGAGCAAAGTGCCCAACATGCGGCAGAACCGCGCCATGGCGAACTGGGAGATCAGCGGACCAACCAGCGGCGTGCGCAGAACGATCATTTCCCAGACGCGCCGGCCTTTTTCCGAAATAAACCAAGTGCGCAGCAGCAGCACCACCGCCACGACCCCCAGAGCAACGAAGAAGCCGTAAGACCGGATCAGATGGCTGGCCCCAATAATGATGCGGGTGATCAACGGCAGGGTGCCGTGGACCTGATTGAAGACGGTCTGGAATTTGGGAATGAAAAACACCAGCAACACGGTAAGCACCACCATGGCCAGCACCAGCAGCACGAGCGGATAAATCATGGCGGTGGAGACCTTGGACTTCAGCTCTTTTTCGCGCGTTTGAAAATCGGCAATCTGCGCGAGCACCACATCCAGAAAACCACCCAGTTCGCCAGCCTGTACCATGGCGGTGTAGACGCGGGGAAAGGTGTCCGGCGACTTGGCCATGGCATCGGACAAGGCCATGCCGTCCACCACGAGATCGTGCAGTTCCTTCCACTTGGCGTGGACGACGGGCACGGTGGCCTCCTTGTACAGGATGACCATGGCGCGGCTGAGAGGGACGCCGGCCGCGAGCAGGCTGGAGAGCAGCCGGGTGAAATTTTCCAGAGCCTTGGCCGGGATTTTTTTGGACTCGAACTTAAAGGAAAAATCGCCGGCCAACGCGGGCAGGGCGGAACTTTTTTTGACGACGGCATTTTCCACCAGATTGACCGGGCGCAGGCCCAGCCCGGCGATCTGCCGCAGGGCCTCGGGCCGGCCGGTGGCTTCCAGAACGCCTTCGGCCACAGCCCCGTTCGTCTGCAATGCTTTGTATTTAAAGGTGGGCATGGTGGGTTAATCAGATGCGGGTCACAGCAATGGCCGCCGGCGACGGCGCTTCCGATTCATCAGGCGCGAGGTGGCTCTGAGTGGTGCGTTCCACTTCCTTAGCAGTGGTCACACTGAGGACTTCCTCGACGGTGGTGATGCCCATCCGCACGAGGCGCCAGCCGTCATCAGCAAGGGTGCGCATGCCGCCGCGGGTGGCGGCATCGCGAATCTGGTCGGAGGAGGCGTTCCGGAGAATCAACTGCCGGATTTCGGCATCGGCATCCATCCATTCAAAGATGGCGTGCCGGCCCATGAAGCCGGTGTTGCGGCATTCGCGGCAGCCGACGGAACGATAAATAGTGGTGTTGGCGGGGATGCCAAGCCGGGCCTTGAAGGCCAGGGCGGTGGCGGAATCATCGATCTCTTTGCACTGTTTGCACAGGACACGCACGAGGCGCTGGGCCAGTACGGCCTCGAGGGAGGAGGCGACGAGATAGGGTTCCACGCCCATGTCCACGAGACGGGTGAGCGCACCAGGGGCGTCGTTGGTGTGAAGGGTGGAAAAGACCAAGTGGCCCGTCAGCGAGGCCTGCACGGCAATCTGCGCCGTTTCCTGGTCACGGATTTCACCAATGAGAATGACATCCGGGTCATGGCGCAAAATGGAACGCAGACCGCGGGCAAAGGTCAGGCCGGCCTTCTCGGAAACTTGGATCTGATTGACACCCTTCAACTGATATTCCACGGGATCTTCAATGGTGATAATCTTCCGATCAGAATCGTTGATTTCGTTGAGCGCGGTGTACAGTGTCGAGGTTTTACCGCTGCCGGTGGGGCCGGTGACCAAAATGATGCCGTGCGGCAACTGGAGGACGCGCCGAAAACAATCCAGCTCACGCTTGTCCATACCGATGTCCATGAGACCACGCAGCTTGGAATTCTGACGCAGCAAACGCATGACGACAGCCTCGCCGTGGAGCATGGGAATGATGGAGACACGGATGTCCACCTCGGCATCTTCAATGCGGACCTTGATGCGCCCGTCCTGGGGCAGGCGTTTTTCCGCAATGTTTAAATGGCTGAGGATTTTTACACGGGAGACAATGGCCGGTTGAAAGCGTTTCAACTGGGGCGGGACGGAGACATCCTGCAAAACACCGTCGATGCGATAGCGGATGCGGAATTCGTCCTCGAAGGGTTCCAGATGCACGTCGGAGGCGCGCAATTCAATGGCATCCTTGAGCACCTGGTTGACGAAGCGGATGATGGAGGCATCCTCCGCGGCGTTGTCGAGATTGGTGTCCTCGGCATTTTCATCGACGACCTCGAATCCTTTTTCCTCATCGAGGGTGTCAATGGTATCAGCCCCGACGCCGAGGCGTTTTTTGATTTCGCGCTGGATGGCCTCGCTGGTGGCGATGACCGGCTTGAGATTCAAGCCGGTCATCGTCTTCAAGGCGTCGAATCCCTGCGTGGCGAAGAGGCGGCTGGTGGCGACCTCGACGTGTCCGTTCACCCGCTTGAGCGGGAGCAACTCCTCCTTGAGCAGCAGGCGCGCAGGGAACAGGGACAGCAGCTCACGATCCGGTTCCACATCGTCCAGGGTGGTGTAGCCCAGCCCATACTCGTGCGCCAGCCAGCGCAAGACCTCGTCTTCGGTCTTGGCACTGTTTTTGGCGCGGCGCAGGGAGTCGGCATCAATCACAGACAACTGCCGGGACGCAACCATGCGTTCCAACAGCGGATGATTATCCTGGGTGATAGGGTTGCTCATGGAATCGTTGCGGGATAATTCAACCGGGGGTTACTCCAACAGACCGAGCAGCGTGGCCTGGGCTTCCTGCTTGGAAGTGAGCACCTGACGCAGGGTTTCCTGGGCGGTCACGAGCGCGGCACGTTTAACTTTTTGCGAGTTTTGATATTTGGTCAGGAGGTCTTTGACCTGGCCGGAGGGGGCGTCATCGTCCAAGGCTTTTTGCAATGCATCTGCATCCGGATTGGCGGTGGCGGCACCAAACATGCCGCCGGCACGACGATTATTTGGCTGACCGCCCTGGCCGCCCTGGCCACCGCGACCACCACGGCCGCCGCCGAACATTCTGTTCAAAGCGGGACCCTGAGCAGCAGCACGGGCTTCGATGACCTTCTGGACGAGCGGCTCAATGGCGCTCCAGTCCGTGTCATTGGTGATACCAAGTTGTTGCTGAATGTTATCCAGCATGCGTTGCTGCATGGCAGCCGGATCAAAATTGCCACCGCCGCCGCCACGACCACCTCGGCCACCACCACCGCCGCCAAAACCACCGCCACCACCGCCGCCGCCTTGTTGGGCGCTAGCTGTTCCCACGGTGCACAAAAGCGCGACAGCCAGGCCGCACGCGATCACTAGTTGTTTTATTTTCATTGAGTTCTCCGGTTAGGTTTGATTTACGTTCTTTTAGTTCGTTTCGCATGGATCATACCCGAGTATAATTCATGACTTTGCATTCGTATAAGCAATGTCCGTGCCAGCATCAACCCTACGCCAATCGGGGCCTAAACCAGAACAAGTGCGCAATTTCTGCTCACTTAAGGTGGGTTTTGTAATTTTATTGCGCAGTTATGGGGTATCCTGTTACGTGTCTGGCGGCGGTCCATTCGAATCTCGGCTTTCATCCTCCTGGTCGTTTCTGGCAGTTTCATCAACCGATTGATTTTGGGTCAAAGTGGTTTGACTGACTTTGACTGGGTTTGACCCGGGCGCTTCCGGGCCGGTTTGCTCTTTTTTGGACAGGTCTGGCTCAACTGCTTCTTCCGCCGGAGTCAGCCCGAAAATTTGACGCAGCTTTTGAATCTTTTCCTTTTCCTTCTGCCGGGCAACATCATCCGGTGAGGCGGTTTCCTCAACTTCATCCCCGGGTAAAGGCGGAAGGCCCAATATTTCGCGCAGTCGCCGTTTGCGTTCCTTGGGCGGAATCCAATCCTGGTAGATCCAGTCTTTGACGGCCTGATTTTGCGCCCATTCCTCAAATTTGGCGACGATTTCATCCTCGGTCTTCTCGCGCTTCTCCTCCATGCGCTCTCGTTCCATTTTCAGGCGGGAGCCGCTGTGGTTGCCCCGGCGTAATTCCACGATGTCTTGGCACATGCCCCGCAACACTTTCAACTTCTGGTGAAATTCATCCGTGGTTTCACCGTCCCAACGCGCCAGGGCAGAGGCATAACGCGCGCCCAACACGGTGGCCAGATGGTCGGTCAACCGGCCCTCGGTGGCGGTTTCCAATTCAGCGGCATCGGCCGCCAGTTCCCGGGCATCGGCCAGCGTTTCCTGCCGGGCCTGCCATTCGGCATACCAATGTGCTGGTGACGTTGGATTACGCCACCACCGTCAATCCGGTGCTGAGCGTGACTTGGCCGCAAAACGGGATGCAGGTGTGCGGCACCAATTTCACCCTGCGCGGATTGGTGGATGATCCGACGGCCACCGTGACCGCCACCATCACGGACACCAACGGGGACATCAACATCATCACGGGAAGCGTGGAACGCACGGGGGTGTTGTGGGCGGAAGACCTGCCCTTGAACAGCGGCACGAATTGGATTACCTTGACGGTGACCAACGCGGCGGGGTTGGCGAGCAGCACCAACTTCAGCATCGTTCAAAGCAGCATGACTCTGGCCCTGACCATAATCAACGGTGACCTCTGGCTGCCGGCAGTGGATGTGGCCGGCGTCATTTCCGACCCTTCATACGCCGTGTCGGTCAACGGCGTGCAGGGGACGAACAACGGGAAGGGGTGGCGATCAACCGCAAGCGGGTGGTGCGACTGCTGCGGCTGATGGGCAGCGAGGCGATCTATGCCAAACCCAAAACGAGTCATCCCGCACCGGGGCACCAGATCT
>Ga0302319_10008140_pt1 | contig 20486 bp, 20 predicted proteins | sample Bog_T0_2_FD_203319 | JGI IMG/M metagenome (GOLD analysis project Ga0302319, IMG submission 203319) | Peat permafrost microbial communities from Stordalen Mire near Abisko, Sweden - Bog_T0_2 | ecosystem: Environmental > Terrestrial > Soil > Wetlands > Peat | place: Sweden: Abisko, Stordalen Mire... | reverse complement strand
TTGATGGCGTCGGTAAGGCGCCGCTGGTGCGGTGCGCATACGCCCGAAATGCGGCGCGGGACGATTTTTCCCCGCTCCGCCACAAAGGCGTGAAGCATCTTCACGTCCTTGTAATTGATGTCGTCGATCTTTTCGACGCAGAACCGGCACACTTTCTTGCGCCGGAAATATTGCTTCTTCTGGGTGGCGACCGCCTTGTCGCCGCCGGTGGGCCGCTGTGCGGCGCTGCCTGGTCTTCCTTTGGATTCAGCCATGACTTAGCTCTCCTTCGGCATGCCGGGCAGTACCGCCGGCGATTCTGTCATCTGTTGCGCCAACGACGGCGCCAAGCCCGGAGCCGGGCTGGAAGGCGCCGATGCCGCCCGCTTCGCCGCCCGCTTGTCGCGAACTTTCTTCCGCTTGTCCAGGCGCTTCAAGGTCTCGTCGATGCGCACCGTCAGAAATTTCAGCACCACGTCCGCCACGCGCAAACGGCGTTCGAACTCGTGCACGTGCTCCGGCGCGGCGGTGAACTGGAATAACACATAAGTGCCTTCCCGGTACTTTTCCACCTTGTAAGCCAGCCGGCGCTTACCCCACTTATCGACTTTGTCTACCGTAGCGCCCAGCGCGGTCAAGTGCGTCCGTAGCTGCTCTACGAACGCATCCACCTCTTCGTCCGGCACATCCGGCTTGATTATGAACAGCTCTTCGTAAATCCTCATGCTTCCTCTTCATGTAAGCCAGGGGCGCGACGATTGTATCTCGTCATGGCCTTTTCGACGCCCTCGGCAATTATGGCGCGAACCGCATCGGCTGCGTAGTCGATGAATTCGTCCAATTCCGTGCGCTGCGAGCGCTTCATCGGCGCCAGCAGGTATTCCGTGCCACCGTTCAACGGATGGCCCGGGTGAACTCCCAATCGCACCCGCACAATGTCACTGGTTCCCAGGCTGCCGATCACCGACTTCATGCCGTTGTGACCCGCCGCCGAACCCTTAGTCTTAATCCTCAGTGCCTTCCAGCCCAAATCCAGCTCGTCGTATACCACTACCAGCCGGCCTACATCAATGGAGTGCTTTTCCATCAGCGGCTTGAGCGACGTGCCGCTGAGATTCATAAACGTTTGCGGCTGGGCCAGCATCACCGGCTGCCCGTCGATCTCGCCCAGGCCCACGAGCGCCCTGGAATCTTTGCGGGTGATGCGAATGCCGTGCCGCGCGGCCAGCCGGTCCACGGTGAGGAACCCCATATTATGCGGCGTAAGAGCGTACTCCTCGCCCGGATTCCCAAGACCGGCCACCAGGAACATGACAAGCTACTTCTTCTTGCCCTTTTCCTTCTCTTTGTCTTTGTCTTTTTCGGCGGCCTCTTCTTCCTTCTTGCCCTTCTTGATCACTTCGGGCTCGGCGGCCGTGGCTCCAGCCACCGGTGTTACGGCGACTGCGCCTTCCACCGGCGCGACCACTTCCTCGGCGCGCAGGGCCACGGAGTGGGCAATCACGGTCTCGGCCGAACTGACCAGCTTCATGGATCCGGACAAGGCCACATCGCTGGCGCGCTTGGCCTGGCCGATCATCAACTCCGTCACGTCCACCACGAACTTCTCCGGGATATCGTCCGGCAGACATTCGATTTCGATGGCGCGGGTGATGACTTCGAGCAATCCGCCCTGCACCTTCACGCCCTTGGCTTCGCCCGTGGTAAACACCGGCACGCTGACGCGGATGCGCTTGGTGAGGTCGATCCGCTTGAAGTCGGCATGCAGCAGCGTGCCGCGGATGGGATCGAGCTGCTGGTCGACCACCATCACCGGGGTGGTTTCGCCGCCCGCAATTTCCAGTTTGAAAATGGTGTTGTAGCCGGTAGCGCTACGGGTGATCTTGGCGATCTCGCGCGGATTCACCGAAACCGAAACGGGATCTTTGAAAGCTCCGTAAATAACCGCCGGGATCTGCCCCGCACGGCGTGTACGGTGCGCTTCGTTTTTGCCGCGCGAGGTACGCACCTCGGCGGCCACTGTAATATCTTTTACCACTTCATTCTCCTTGGGGATCGAAGTCCGGTTCCGTAAAGGCCGTTCCTGCCGCCCTTACCTCGTGGGTTCGAGTGCCCGTAATCTTAAATAAACAACACACTCACCGAAGTCTCTTCGTGGATCGACCGGATGGCATCCGCCATCAGATGGGCGATCGACAACTGCTTAATCTTGCTCGATTTCTCACCCGCTTCGGAAAGCGGAATGGAATTCGTGACTACTACTTCCGACAAACTCGACTCTTCGATCCGGCTCACCGCCGGACCCGACAGCACCGCGTGGGTAGCGCAGGCCGAAACACTCGCCGCGCCCTTTTCGAGCAGCGCTTCCGCGCCCTTTACCAACGTGCCTGCCGTATCGATCAGGTCATCCACCAACAGGCAGTGGCGCCCTTTCACCTCGCCAACCACATTCATCACTTCGGCGATGTTGGCTTCTTCCCGCCGCTTGTCGATGATAGCCAACGGAGAGTTCAACCGTTTGGCGAACGCCCTGGCCCGCTCCACGCCCCCGGCATCCGGCGATACCACCGTCCGGCCCGTGACGTTTTGCGCTTTGAAATACTCGATCATCACCGGCGACGCGAACAGATGATCCACCGGGATATCGAAAAAGCCCTGAATCTGCGCCGCGTGTAAGTCCAGCGTCAGAACCCGGTCGGCCCCCGCCGTTTCCAGCACGGCCGCAACCAGCCGGGCGGAGATCGGAACCCTGGGTTTGTCCTTCCGGTCCTGGCGGGCGTATCCATAATAGGGTAACACTGCGGTGATGCGCTCTGCTGAGGCCCGTTTCAGGGCGTCCAGCATGAGCAGCAATTCCATGAGGTTGCGTTCCACCGGCGTACAGGTCGGCTGGATCACGAAAACGTCGCCGCCGCGCACGTTTTCCTGAATCTGCAGGTAGATCTCGCCATCCGCGAATTGCTTCACCATGCAATTGCCCACCTCCATATCAAGGTGGCTGGCGATCTCCGTGGCCAATGCGGGATTGGCGTTCCCGGTAAACAGTTGCAGACGGTCGTGAGTCATCGAGCGTATCGGCTTTGCGGCGGCCATGTTCTCCCGGTAATATGTTCTTCGAGCGTCCGCCACCACATCCGGCGATAGCGGGAGCGCGTTACTAGCGACACTGGAAATGCCTTCCCGGCACCCCACGATTGTAGCGCGACTGAAATCCGGTTACGGTCCGGAAACAGTCCGAACAGCGCCGAACCGCTTCCCGTCATGAGGGCCACCGAAGCTCCCGCCCGCAACAATCGCTTCTTGATTGCGGCCAGGCTGGCGTGCTGTTCGAAGACCACGTCTTCGAAATCGTTGTGGGGAAGCGACCCCATACCCCGCCCCCACACTTGAGACTGGAAACTAAATATTTTATTTTCTTGCGATTCGCTTGTCAATCGGGGGCTCAGGTCGCGATATGCCTGGGCCGTGTCGACATGCAGCCCGCTGGCCACCACCAGGCCGTTCCGCGGCGGCCCGTCAGGCAGGGGAAAAAGCTCCGTGCCGCGCCCGATCCCCACCGCCGTCCCGCCCAGCAGAAAAAACGGCACGTCGCTGCCCAGCCGCTGGCCGAGTTCGCACAGCTTCGGCGGATCGAGTTCGCGCCCCGCCAGCACCGGCAGCGCCAGCAGCACCGCCGCCGCGTCCGACGATCCACCGCCCAGTCCGGCGCCCATGGGAATGCGCTTCGTCAGCCGCATTTCCACGCGCCCGCCGGTGCGCATCGCTTCCAGCGCCAGGTGCGCCGCGCGCGTCACCAGGTTGTCGGGGATGGCCAGGCTGTCCTGCAATTCGACCACGGTCTTCCGCCCCGGAGTGAAGGCGATCTCGATGCTGTCCGCCAGGGAGATGGTCTGAAAGACGGTGCGCAGTTCGTGGTACCCATCGGGCCGCTTGCCCAGGACGCGCAGGTCCAGGTTGAGCTTTGCCAAAGCGCGCAGACGCACGCGGCGGGGGGCGCTCATACGTCGTATTGCAGCAGAGAGAACACCTCGTTCCCGGCCAGTTTCCGCCGCCCGTTGAGGAACGTCAGTTCCACTACGAAGCCCAGCCCCACGACCGTGGCGCCTGCCTCCCGCACCATACTCGCCACTGCGGCAGCCGTGCCGCCGGTAGCCAGCAGGTCGTCGACAATCAGCGCGCGCGTGCCGGGGCCGACGGCATCTTTGTGCATCTCGAGCACGTCCTTGCCGTATTCCAGATCGTAGCTCACGCTGACGACCTCCGCCGGCAGCTTCTTGTGCTTGCGCACCGGCACAAATCCCGCACCCAGCGCGTAGGCCAGCGCCGGCGCGAAGATGAAGCCCCGCGCTTCGATTCCCAGCACCACGTCCACTTTCAGGTGGCCATAGTGCGCTTTCAGCCCGTCGATGACGCCCGCCAGCCCGGCGGGATCTTTCAACAGGGTGGTGATGTCGTAGAAGAGAATGCCCGCTTTGGGAAAGTCGGGCACCTCGCGAATCAGCGTCTTCAAATCTGGCATTAGATTCCGTTATACCAGGACTCGCGGCGTGTCTGTGGGCTTTGGAGGCGTTGTTGCGGGCAGCCGCAGGGGAAGAAGTTTTGGAGTATCCTCAGAAAAGGGCCGAGGGTGACGACCACGCTTTCCGAGCGAGACATTCAACGCAATACGCGGGCGATTGCTCATGCCATTGCCCAGCAGGAACTGGAGGGCTTGAAGGCGCCGGCGCCCACCGATGCCGATCTTCGCCGTGCCGCGCGGGGCGAGATCGACACCGACGAAGTCATCCGCAATATTCACCGCCGCATCCGGAATGCCTCGCTACTCCGATAACGATCCTTACATCGATCCGGCGACCGGCGTCTTAAGAAACCGCCTCGACATTGCCGACGAGGCCACCCTCGAACAGGCTGAAGCGGCCTTTGTGGCGACCCGTTCTTACGAGCTTTCACGGACGCCGTGCGAAGGACGTTTCGATCTCGCGCACTTACAAGCGATCCACGCTGCCAAGTAAGTTTCAGGCGATCCTGTGGTCACCCACCGTTTTGCCTGTTTCCAGATGGACGAAGTCCTTCACTGGCGCTGTGAGCCCTTCACACCATGAATCGTCGCCGTGATGTCTCAATCCGAGTCAAGTAAGCGGCATTGGGCGGTTACGCCGCCGGCGCCGGGCAGCGATTACCGATAGCGACAATAAAGCGGTGAACGCCATCGGCAGGGTGCCGGGTTCGGGCACCGTAGTCAAGTCAGCCAGGGTGATGACGGGCGGGGCGTTGAAGGGACTGTCCTCCGACGCAATCCACCCGCCGGTATCGCCGGTCAGGCTGAAGCCGTTGTTGAATATCAGGGCGAAGTGGCCTTGGCCGGCACAAGGATCGGTATCGGCATTCGCGGAAGTGCAGCCGGGCGCGAGCGGCGGAATGCCTTGGTCGGGGCCGGCTGGACTCACGCCGGAGAACACGAAATCGAGTTGGCCGGTGGAATTGTCATAGGCGAGGGCGCAGGTGAGGAAGAAGGGATTGGGCAGCGAGTCGCCAGCGCCGTTGCAGATGAATTCCCGGTCGATCAGGTCGACGAGTCCCGGCTTGACGGTGACCTGGAAGGTGATACTGGTTATGACTTCGCCGGTATCGTTAAACAGGTCGAGGAAACCGCCGCCGGTGGTCTGGCTGGGAGTAAATCCGGTGAAGAGGCTGAGGGCCGTGCTGAAGCTGCCGGCATCCATGCCCATGGCGGGGTCGGTTATGGCGCCCGCAGAGGCGCTACCACTGTAAGCCATCACAAGAGCGCTCAGAACCAGCAGTTTTGTCGGTCGCATTCCAACCCATGGTGGCGCAAAGGCAGGCGCGCGTCAAACGGTAGGGTACTATTTGACTTCAGTGCCGTCGGGTTTCACCCGGACTTCGTGCTTTTTGCCGTCCTTGCCGGTGTATTGGGCCTCATACGAGGTGGTGGTACCGCGGGTTACGGTCTCCACGATGCCTATTTTCCCTCCGGCGACCTTCTTTTGGATGGCGGATCTGGCGGCAGGGGGAAGGTCGTCGAGGGCAGTCTCCTCCTCTAGTTCGGTAACGGCGCCGTGGGCGTCGATGTCGAAGTCGCGGTGCTTGCCGTTGACCATGGTCTCGATCTCATAGCTGGTTTTGCCGTTTTCGGTTTCTTTGGAGATGGCCCTGATGTCGGCGCCTTTGGTCTGGTCTTGCACCGTCTTTTGGACGGCGGGCGGCAAGTCTTTCAGGGCTAGTTTTTGTTCGGCGGCGCCGGCGAGGAGGGCCACGGCGAGCAGGGTTACGAGTAGTTTCATGGTTCTTAACTGTGGCGTCATAAGTAGTTGCGCATCCGCTCCCTCGCGGTCGCGGCTCGGTATCGGCAGTGTGCCGAGCCGCACGCGTCAGCAAACGGTTGGTCCCGCAGAGATTCATGTCGGCATGTTTAGCTGTGGCGGATGACCAGCACGTCGCCGTCCTTCACGATGTACTCCTTGCCTTCCAGTCGCAGCAGCCCTTTTTCGCGGACTCCGGGGTAGCCGCGATAGTCCACCAGCGCCTTCCAGTTCACTACCTCGGCGCGGATGAATTTCTTTTCGAAATCGGAATGGATGGCGCCGGCGGCTTTCACGGCGGGAGTATGGACAGGGATGGTCCAGGCGCGGCATTCGTCTTCGCCGGCGGTCAGGAAGCTCATCAGTCCGAGGAGCGCATAGGTGGCCGAGATGAGGCGCTCGAGGCCGGATTCCTGGAGGCCGTAGCTCGCCAGGTAATCGCGCTGCTCTTCGCGCGGCAGTTCGGAGAGTTCGGCTTCCACTTTGCCGCATACCGCGCTGGCGGCGGTGTGTTTGCGTCCGGCCAGGGGGCCGTCGCGATACTCCTGCTCGCGGTGGTGCAGTTGGCCGGCGTCGCTTTCGCCCAGATTGAGGACGTAGAGCATGGGCTTCTGGGAGAGAAACTGGAATCCGCGGAGGCGCTTCTCGTCGTCGGCATCGAGCACCATCTGACGAAGGGACTGGTTGGCTTCGAGGGAAGCCTGGCACTTTTCGAGCAGCTCGAATTCGCGGTCGAGCTCGGGATTCTTGATCTTTTTGCGGTCCTTTTCGAGGCGCTCGAGGCGCTTTTCGACTACTACCAGGTCGCTGAGGATCAGCTCGGTTTCGACATCGTCCATATCGCGGAGGGGATCGACGGAGCCCTTTTCGTGGGGGACGGTTTCGTCGGCGAAGAGGCGCAGGACGTGCGCGAAAGCGTCCACCACGCGAAGGCTGGCGAGGTAACCGGGGTCGCGCAGGTTCTCCTTGGAGATGGACGGCATGTCCACGTATTCCACGGTGGCGTGGGTGACTTTCGGGGGTTCGAAAAGGCGGCCGAGTTCTTCGAGGCGCGGGTCGGGCACGCGGGCCACGCCGGTGCGGGCGGCGGTGGAGCCGATGCGGGTTTCCGACTGGACGCCGGTGAGGATGGTGAATAGAGAGGTCTTGCCGACCATGGGCAAGCCGATGATGGCTGTCTTCATATATTGGAAAGATCTACAGGGGAACTTCCACCTGGCTCAGGATTTCTTCGATGATGCGCTCGCCCGCGTCGGCGCGGCGCTGTACCAGGGTAGTGCGGGTGTTGATCACTACGCGATGGGCGAACAGCGGCGAGGCAAGCCGCTTCACGTCGTCGGGGATGGCATAATCGCGGCCTTCGAGGAGCGCCAGGGCCTGCGCCGCGCGGTATAGCGCCTGCGAGCCCCGGGGGCTGACGCCCAGGACGAGCGATTCGTGGTTGCGGGTCTTCTCCACGATGGCGAGCATGTAATCCACAAGGCTCTCTTCCACGGAGACGCGCTGCACGGCGTCCTGGAGCTGGAGCACATCTTCGGCCACCAGGCCGGAAGGCGGGACGTGGGGCAGCTCGCGCTCGGAGTTGCGCACGATCTGGCGCTCGTGGGCGAGGTCGGGGTATCCGATGCGCAGGCGCATCAGGAAGCGGTCGAGCTGCGATTCAGGCAGAGGATAGGTACCGTGGTGTTCGACGGGGTTCTGGGTGGCGATCACCATGAAGGGCCGGGGCAGGGCGTGGGAATGGCCGTCAATGGTGACCTGCGCCTCATTCATGGCTTCGAGGAGGGCCGATTGGGTTTTTGGGGTAGTGCGGTTGATCTCGTCGGCCAACAGGAAATTAGCGAAGATGGGGCCGGGTTTGAATTCGAAGGCTCCGGAGTGGACGTTATAGATGGTGACTCCGAGGACGTCGCTGGGGAGCATGTCGCTGGTGAACTGCAGGCGGTGAAAGCGGCAGTTGACGGAGCGGGCGAGCACCTGCGCGAGGGTGGTTTTACCGACGCCGGGCACATCTTCGATGAGGAGGTGACCGCGAGCCAGCAGGCAGACCAGGGAAAGCCGGACGACATCGGGCTTGCCACGAATCGCCAGCCCAAGCGAGGCTTCCATTTCGGCCAACCTGGCGATTTGCGTCGAGTATGCTGCCGGCGGGGCTACGATTGATTCCCGCTGGGACATTACGTCTATGATACTAGATTGAGTGGGGGAGGGTTATTCACCACGGAGGCACGGAGACACAGAGAAAACCCAAGAAAATCGGGCGCCGCTAGTTGCGACCTGCGTCGCGGCCCGCAGAGTCGTGCACGGAGGAGGCGGAGGGAACGGAGAACACGGAGATATTGGAGAGGTCTTCTCCGAGCCCTGTCCCTTTAGCCCTCAACCGGGGGGCGGCGTTGCGACGGGGAAATCGTTTCAGAACTTTTTCTTTTGGTTTTCTCTGTGTCTCCGTGGATTTCCCCGATTCACCACAGAGATCCAGCGCCAATTGCCGTCGGCCTTGATTGATCGGGGTAACTTCAGAACTCCTGATGTCGGAGAATTTGCTGTGAGCCCGCAGGTGGGGCAGGCGGTGCTCGCCTTCGCTCGATCCTATGCGAGCAGCGGGCCTAATTCAGCGCGGGCGGGCAGGCGGCACCGCCTGCCCCACCTGCGAAGCTCTCGCCATCGAAAGGAATGGCTCAGCCCATTTTCCCCGCCAGGCAGAAATTGCGGGTGGCGTGCGCTGACGATGCCAGGCGCGCGAAGCCTGTGGCGCCCGACGGCCCCACGAAAAGTATGCATCGGGCCGCAATTCTCCAGCAAGCACGCACTGAAAATAAAGGGCTGAAGGGAAGTTGCCGGATCGTCGCATGATCCTGCCGGCGCCGCATCAGGGAGCGTCACATTGCCCGGCAAAACTGGACAATCGGGGAGCCTGGTCTTCCCGTTTTTCTCTGTGCTCTCTGCCAACCTCTGTGGCCTCAAAATCACCAGGCCGACGCACCGCGCCGCAAAATCACGCGACGACATTTTGTTTTTCTTGGGTTTTCTCTGTGCCACCGTGTCTGGTGAATATTTGTTTTTCCTCTACGCCCGCAGCCTCCCGCGACCCGGCCCGGATCCGATAGTCTTTTTTTGTCCCGGGGCGGCCCTCCTGGCGGCGGAATACGCGCTACTATTTATGTTGCAATACGACTGAAAAATAGAGAGGACTATCGACGATGAAAGAGTGGAAGACTGCGGTATTCGGTACCGGATTCATGGGGCGAGTCCACCTGGAGGCGCTTCGCCGCCTGGGAAATGTGCAGGTGGTCGCTCTCTCCAGCCTGGAGGAGGACGTGGCCCAACGGATGGCCGCGCAGTTCCTGGTGGGACGGGTGGAACCGGACTACCGGAAGGTGTTGGAAGATCCGTCGATTGACGCGGTGCATATCTGCACGCCGAATGCACAGCACTTTCCCATGGTTCACGACGCTCTGAAAGCCGGCAAGCACGTGGTTTGCGAGAAACCGCTGGCCACCACGGTGGCGGAGGCGCGTACCCTGGTGGCCGCCGCCGCGCATGCGGGGCGCCGCGATTGTCTGAACCACAACCTGCGCTCCTACCCGCTGGTCCAGCAGATCCGGCGGATGTGCCAGGCGGGCGAACTGGGCGAGATCCTGGTGGTGCAGGGCACCTACTCGCAGGATTGGCTGCTGTACGACACGGATTATAACTGGCGGGTGGAAACGGCGGAGGGCGGCGCGTCGCGCTGCATGGCGGATATCGGGTCGCACTGGTTCGATATGGCGGAACACATCACCGGCCAACGGGTGAGTTCCCTGTGCGCCGACATGCAAACGTTTCATAAGACGCGCAAGAAGCCCAAGGGCGCGGTGGAGACTTTCGCCGGCAAGCTGTCGCATCCGGACGAATACGACGAGGTCCCGATTTCCACCGAGGATTACGGCGGGGTGATTTTCCAGATGGGCGACCGCACGCGCGGCGCGATGACTGTGAGCCAGATGTCGGCGGGGCGCAAGAACCGCTTGAGCATCGAGGTTTACGGTACCAAGGGTGGGGCAGCGTGGGATCAGGAAAAGCCCAACGAGCTTTGGATGGGGAACCGCAACAGCAATAATCAACTGCTGGTGAAGGATCCGAGTTTGCTGCTGCCGGGTGCGCAGTCCTACGCCGACCTGCCGGGCGGCCACGCGGAGGGTTACGGCGACACATTCAAACAGGTGTTCCGGCGGTTTTACGGCTCGCTGGAAAGCCTCGATGGGGCAGTGGAGTATCCGCGGTTCCGCGACGGGTTGCGGCAATTGACTATCTTGCAGGCGGCACTGGACAGCCAGAAGAGCCGCGGTTGGGTGGACGTTCCGGCCCCGGATGAGGTGAAAAGCTAATGTTGTTTCTGGCCGGAGCACTCGCGATTTTCGTCTATGGCATGATCGCCGCCATGCTGGGGACCATCCTCCCCGACCTTTCCGAACGATTTCATTTGACGCCCAAGCAGAATGGTTCGATCGCATTCGCTCAAGCCTTGGGCTTGATGATTTCGTCGTTCCTGGTGGGCCCCCTCATCGACAATGAAGGGAAAAAGCTGGGGCTGGTGTTGGGGCTGGTGCTGATCGCCGTCGCGCTGCTGTCGCTGCCGCGGTCCGGCGGTTTTGGCAGCATCGCGACGTTGCTGTTCGTGCTCGGGCTGGGCGGTGGCGTGGTGGTGACCACTGCCAATGCGCTGATCAACGGCCCCAGCGCGTCCAATCTGCTCAATCTGTTTTTCGGTCTGGGCGGTATGGTGACGCCCTTTATTTCAGCTAACCTGTTCAAGCGGGACATCGTCAAGCTGTGCTACGCAGCGGGATTTTTCGCGGTGATCGCGCTGGCTGTGCAGGTAATTGCGCCGATTCCGGCCCCCACGGGTGCGAAGAGCTTCGTGCTGTCGGACGTTGGTTCCCTGTTGGCTCAGCCGGTCCTCTTGATGTTAGGCCTGATGCTGTTTCTGTATATCAGTTGCGAGGTAGGCATATGGAACTGGCTGGTGCAGCATTTGATCGCCCAAGGGATTCCGGAATCGCGCGCGCTCAACGTGCTGTCGCTGGGATTTGCGCTGGGGCTGCTGGTGGGGCGCTTGATTGTGGGCCTGGTTAAGATCCCTGCGCCGCCCGAGACGGTCACGCTGGTGGCGGCGGTCCTGATGGCGGTGACAAGCTACCTGGTGCTGACGATTCGCAGTGTCAATGCGGCCTGGGCATTGGTGTTTCTCGCCGGTGTGGCGATGGCTCCGGTGTTTCCCACCACGCTGGCGATCGTCGGGCGGGAGTTCCCGCAGGCGACCGGCACTGCCATCGGGCTGGCAATAACATTCGGATGGGCGGGGCTGGCGGTGAGCTCGCGGATTATCGGCGCGATTGCCGGGGGCGATACCAAGCGGCTTAGGAAGGCGCTGCTGGTGATTCCGGCGTTCTCGGTGGTCATGGTGGCGTTGAACCTGGCTCTCCGGGCGATGTTAGCGAAGTAAGAAATAAGAAAGAGGAGACGGGATGAGAGTTGGAGTATTTACACCGCTGCTATCGCAGCTTCCGTTGGAAGACGTTCTGAAGAAGTTGAGTGCGAAGGGAATCCAAACGGTGGAATTGGGCACCGGCAACTATCCGGGAAATGCCCACTGCCACCTTTCGATGCTGGACGATGCGTCCGAGTTGGACGCGTTCCGCAAGAAACTGGCGGACCATGGGTTCACCATCAGCGCGTTGAGCTGCCACGGCAACGCGCTGCACCCCGACCCGGAGCGGGCCAAACACGACGCCGAGGTCAGCCGCAAGACGGTGGAACTGGCGGAGAAACTGGGCGTGCCGGTGGTGGTGGACTTTTCGGGCTGTCCGGGAGATTCGCCCGCTTCGAAGCAGCCCAATTGGGTGACCTGTCCCTGGCCGCCGGATTACCTGGAGGTCCTGAAATGGCAGTGGGACGAAGTGGTGGCGCCATACTGGCGGAAACATGGCGCGTTCGCCGCTGAACATGGCGTGAAGATCGCCATCGAGATGCATCCCGGGTTCGTGGTCTACAGTCCCGAGACCATGCTGCGGCTGCGGGGGATCGCAGGCCAGGCGGTGGGCTGCAACCTGGATCCGAGCCACATGTTCTGGCAGGGCATCGACCCGATTGCGGCGGTGCGGTTGCTGGGCGATGCGATCTTCTATGTGCATGCCAAGGACACGCAGATCTATGGCCGCAATCTGCCGCTTACAGGGGTGTTGGATACCAAGCCCTACACCGATGAGCGGAATCGCTCGTGGGTTTTCCGCACGTGCGGTTACGGGCATGGGGCGGAGTGGTGGCGCGAATTCGTTTCCACGCTGCGGATGTTCGGATACGACTACGTGCTCTCGATCGAACACGAGGACAGCCTGCTTTCGCCGGAAGAAGGATTGACGAAAGCGGCCAGCTTCCTGAATGACATCGTGATTCGGGAGCAGCCGGCCGCGGCCTGGTGGGTGTAGAGCGGCTTCGCCGCAAGCTTTCAGCGGGCAGCTTGCGGTGCCCCTTACGCAGTAGGGCGCTATCTGTGACGAAGCTCTTGGCGGTCGGCAAGTTCAGAACTCCTGATGTCGGCCGGGGATTTCGAATAGTTGCGGAAATTGACCTGAGCCATGACGTGGCGTAGACACTCGTGTCTGCGGCGCCGAGACTCCTCTCGGCGCTCCGGGACGGTGGATGCCGCTCGCGAAGAGGGTCGAGATGAGTCTCGACCAGCAGGCAGGAGTGCCTGCGCCACGAAAACGAGGTCATCCCAAATTCCACGACGTCAGGAGTTCTGAAGTTTCTGTCGCGAAACTGTCTGCAAGCGGCAGGAACCGCTTGCTAGCGCGCGCGGCTCGGAAGGGTCACACTGAAAGGCAATCACTTACCGAGCCGGGACCAGAGGGCACCCAGCGAGGGAGCGTGTTCGCCACGAATTCTGCAAGTTCCTCTGGAACCTGACAGAGGCTACTGGAGCGCTTTGGCGATGGCGGCTTCGGCCACCGGCGCTATCAGCTTGTAGCCGTCGGGGTTGGGATGCAGGCCATCGGCGGAGATTCCGGGTTTCAACATTCCCTGGTCGTCTACTAAGGCCGCGAAATAGTCGGCATAGATGGCGTGAGCCTTGGCGGCATAGTCTTTCATCCACGCGTTGAGCTTGAGGATGTCGGATGGCGGCCGGCCTTCGCTCATCTTGGCGCGCCCGTAGTCGGCGATGGGCGTGACGGAGCAGAGGATCACCTTGATGCCGTGCGCCTGGGCCAGTTCGGTCATCGCCTGGAAGTTCTCTTCGATCATTGTCATTGTCATGGGACCGGTGTTGCGCGCGATATCGTTGGTGCCGGCCAGGATGATGACAGCGGCCGGTTTTAGGTCGATCACGTCGGGGAACATGCGGACCAGCATCTGCGGCGTGGTTTGACCGCTGATGCCGCGGTTCACATAGGGCTTACCGGGGAACGATTGGTCCAGGCGCCAGCCAATGGTGATGGAATCGCCCATGAAGACGACGCGCTGGGGATCGGCGGGCTGCTTCTTGAGTTCCTCGTTGGCGGCGTAAAACTGGCCGAGCATGTTCCAGTCTCCGAGTTGATCCGCGAGGCGCTGCGCGGCGCCCGGCAGGCAGCAAGGGGTGTGCGGGCTCTTGAAATCATCCACGGTCTGGGTCCGGGCCGCGGCGGCAAACAGTAGAAGACCGGTCACGAACAGGGGGCACGTCTTTCGCATGTTGAGAACTCTCCGCCAAAGATTATAAATCACGGCAGTGGGAGTGCGGGCTGGCCCATTCCGTAGCGCGTCCTGGAAGGCGTTCGCAAGTTTCTGCTAACTGTTTGCCATTGCTTGTGAGTAACTTAGAAAAGCCGACAGGGTGGTCTTACGGGACGTGCTTGCTAGCCTGAGGGCGGGTCGGAAGGTCATCCCCGCGCAGTCCGGAGGGAAAGTGGCTGTGCAACTAAGTCGGGGGCAGGCAGGGAGATCCCGGATGCGCGCCCACCTGTTTTCAGCGGCTTCCCGTAGGGAAGTCTCGTCGCCTGTCCCCGAATTAGCCGACCGACAACTTCCGCCACGGGCCGCTCATGTAGTCCGGCAGAAGAGCCCAGCTCAAAAGGATTATTCCAATCATGAAATCGATTCGCGTCTGGCTGCAACTGGCATTGCTAGGCGGGCTACCCGTGCTGCATGCCCAAACCATGATCGACCTGCGAACGCAGACCAAGAGCGTCGACTTTTCGTCGGCGGTCTCCACCAAACCCTCGAAGACCGGTACCGTGCTGCCCACGACATGTTCAGTGGGCGCGACGTTTTTCAATACCGCCGCCCCGGCGGGACAGAACCTATACGGCTGCACGGCGGCTAACACGTGGAGCCTGCTGGGATCGAACCTGTGGTTCGGGGGCGGCAACGTCAATCCCGGCGACTGTGCCGCGTTCAATAGCAGCGGGAACCTTGTGTCGGCAGGCGGGCCTTGCTTCTCGACGACAGCCGTTACAATGGCGAGTCCTTTTACTGCCGCGGGCTCCCTCATGGTTTCCGCCGGTCCGGGCCGGCAGGGGGTAGCCAGTTTGTGCAGCGACAGCGGCGGGACGTTGACTTGTCCCGGCGGATTCTCGGGGCATGTTACGTGGCTGGCGGGGTCGGGTGCAAATAGCCGGCAGATACTGGGACCGACGGGTTCATTTACGAATAACTTCAATTACCGGTGGAGCGACGCGATCCCCACGACGGCAACATTAATGAGAATCGGTGCTCCCGCGTCCGGGGAATCGAGCCTTGGGCCGGCCATCCCCGACACGGACTACGTAACGCCCTCGGGCGCCGGGACGCTTCAGAATAAGACCTTCGACGGCACCAGTATGTTCAGTAGTTATTTGCCGTGGGCCCAGATTTCCACGCCAGCCGCGCCGGCCGCGGGCTACCTGAGAGTGTATGCCAAGACTGGGTCGAGCCTCTGCTGGATCAACTCGTCCGGAACGGAGAACTGCGCGAGCGCGGGAATGGGCGACCCTGGGGGAACCGGCGTGGTAGTGGAGACAGCTCCGGGAGTAACTACGAATCGCACGATTGTCGCTGGGTCGGCCAATGTCAGCGTGACCAATGGAACCGGGGCCGGCGGCAATCCGACCGTGGATATCGCATCGACCGTGGATTTCAGCGGCAAGACGACCACCCCGGTGCAGGTGGGTTCGACTGCGGGTATGTCGATTACCTGCTCGACGGGACAATTGTACTTTGCGACTGACGGAGTTAGCGGCCGCCAATTACAGACCTGCACGGCGGCTAACACGTGGGCGCCGGTGGCGTACGCCCAGGGAACCGCTAATCCGGGAACCTGCTCGGTGGGCCAGGCGTTTTTCAATACCAACGCAACCGCGGGGCAGAATCTCTACCTTTGCACCGCGACGAACAGGTGGACACAGACGGCGGGCGCCATTGCGACGATTTTCGGACGCACGGGGGCGGTGACAGCACAAACCGGGGACTACACCTACTCGCAGATTTCCAATACGCCGGCCGCCTTGCCGCCGAACGGGATGGCGTTCGGAGATTTGAGCGGGAGTTATCCGAACCCGGTTGTGTCGCAAGTGAATGGCGCGTCCATTCCCACCAGCGGCGTCCTGAAGGCCAATGGCAATCGCCAGATCGTTTCGGCTATGGCCGGAACCGACTATGCTGTTCCTACCAGCGGAAGCTCGATTCTGAAGGGCAACGGCGCGGGTGGTTTTGCGGCCGCCAGCGCGGGAAGCGACTACATGGCGGTGACGACGCCCGTGCAAGCCGCGCAAATGCCGGCGCTCACGGGAGACTGCGTTACTTCCGCGGGAAGTGTCGCCATCAACTGCGCCAAAACGAATGGCATCGCATTTGCGGCCAGCGCCACAACCGATACGACCAATGCCAGTAATATCTCGGCGGGAACCCTCGGTGCGGGACGCTTGCCGGCGACGGCGATGCAGACCAATCAGAGTAATAGCATCAGCGCCGGGACACAGGACTTTCATGGAGCGGCGCATACTCTGCCGGTGGTGACGGGGGCCTCGGGGAGCAAGCCCGGGAGTTGCACGGTCGGAGAGGTGTATTTTGCAACGGACGCGACGCCCGGCATCAATCAGTTCTATTGCACGGCGACCAACGTCTGGACGCAGCAGGGGGGAAGCGGCGGCACAATCTCAAGCGTATTCAGCAGGACGGGCGCGATAACCGCTCAGAGCGGGGACTATACGTATGCCCAGATATCCAACACGCCAACAGCGCTGCCGCCGAACGGCGCGGCATCGGGAGACTTAAGCGGATCTTACCCGAGCCCCACGGTGGCGCAGGTCAACGGCGCCGCCATTCCGGCGGGCGGTGTACTAAAGGCCAATGGCAGCCGCCAGATTGTGGCGGCAGTGCCGGGGACGGACTTCCAGGCGCCGCTGACATTCTCGGGCGCTCTCAATCAGTCCGGCAATACGATCACTTGCAGTGCGGCTTCGGGTTCCGCCGCGGGCTGTTTGAGCAGCGCGGACTGGACGACCTTCAACAGCAAGCAAAGCCTCCTGACGAATCCGATTACGGGCACGGGCGTTGTAGGGGGCCTGGCCAAGTTCACGGCCACGGGCACAGTCGGAAGCGCGACTTCGGGTAGCGATTATGCGCCGGCGACGTCGGGGACGGCGCTGCTGAAGGGCAATGGCGGCGGCGGCTTCACGGCCGCGGCGGCGGGCGCCGACTATGCGCCGGCCACCGGCACTACGTCGATCCTCAAGGGCAGCGGCGCCGGGGGCTTTTCCGGCGCTTCTTACTCCGATGTGGTCAACTTATTCGCGGGCTGCAGCGGCAGCCAGTACCTCGGCGCCGACGGAGCCTGCCATACAGCGACCGGCGGAAGCGGGGGCGGAAGCGGATATGTGGTTCTGACGACAGGCGCCGGCGCGCCGTCCACTAATTGCGCCGCGCCGTCGTCGTCCAACCTGGCGGTGTACTTAGACACCACGAACGGCGACGAATGGTGGTGCTACGCCACCAATAGCTGGAAGAAGACACTGAGTGTCACGGGCAGCGGTCCGTACCAGGTTATCGGGGCGACGGGAAGCGCGCCGGGTACTCCGGCGAGCGGAATGGTCACGTGCTATTTCGACCCCACGCTGGCCCAGACCTGCCTGGACTCGTCGGGCAATGCCTGGCAGATGGTGATGGCGACAACCCTGGCGTCCATGCGGACGCGCAGTTGCGATATGGCGTTCGGCAACTCGAAAGCGGGGACAGCGGCACTGGCCGATGCGGATCTGGGCCCGCAGATAGGGGTGTGCTTCGTTCCCGGCGCGGCGACGGTGGTGGAAGTCGACGTTCGAGCCAACGGGGGCACGCCGAGCATCATCATGGGTATCGATCACGCGGGAACGGTCAGCAACGTGTTATCGAGCCCACTAGGCACGGCGGCAAGCGGAGGACGGGCTTGCTCGAAAACCACGGCGGCCGCCGGAATTGACGGCACCACCTGCAGCGCCACCCTGCAAAACGCCGCTCTTTACGCGGGCGACTACATCCAGGCCGTCAGCGGAACGGCGGGCGGAGTGGCCACCTGGATGACGGTTCACGTGGTCTATACAATCAACTGACCGGCGGCGGCCGGGACGTGCATAATGGGATCATGCCGCCCAGGGTCAGCGTGCTCCTGTTGACGTACAATCGCCCGCAATTCATCGGGAAAGCGATCGAGAGCATTTTGGCTCAGCAATTTCAGGAATGGGAACTGCTGGTGGTGCACGACGGGCCCAACCAGGAGATCCCGGTGGTTATGGAGGAGTGGCGGAAGCGCGACAACCGCATTCTGTACTTTCATCGCGAGATCCCGGGGAATATCGCCGAGGCCTCAAACTTCGGGTTGGCGCAGGCGCGCGGCGAATACATCGCCGTTCTGGATGACGACGATTATTGGGCTGCCCCCGACAAACTTTCCAAGCAAGTCGGGTTCCTGGACGGCCACCGCGATCACTGCTGCTGCGGCGGCGGCGTGATCGTGGTGGATCCGAGCGGCCGGGAACAGATGCGCTACCTCAAGCCGGAGCACGACGAGCAGATCAAACGCCGCGCCCTGATGGCCAATCCGCTGGCCCATTCCACCACCCTCTACCGGCGTGAATCCGCCCTCCGGACAGGCGGCTACGACGAAACCCTGGCAGGCTTTCAGGATTGGGACCTATGGTTGAAGCTGGGAAAGCAGGGCAAGCTGTATAATTTCCCCGAGTACTTCCTGAACTACCGCGTTTGGCAAGGGAGCGGCTCCTTTCACCAGTCGAAGGGCAATACGGCATCGGCGCTTCGGATTACCCGCCGTTACCGTCAAGACTATGCCGGGTTCGCGATCGCGTTCCCCATGGCACTGCTTTATCATGCCTACGCCCACATGCCTGTGGGATTCCAGCGGGTTTCGTATTCTTCGCTCTCTCGCCTGAAGAAGGCGGTTTTCTCGCACCGGCCGGTCCCTACAGTGTAAGTCCCCCCTTTCGTAGTACTGCTGTGCCGGACATACCCCTCACCCTTGCGCTAGAATGAACCGAACCGATGCTGCCCGTCGCCATTCTGGCAGGTGGACTTGCCACGCGCTTGCTCCCCTTGACCCGGACCATACCCAAGTCGCTGGTAGAAATTAACGGCGAGCCGTTCCTCTGGCACCAATTACGATTGCTGCGCGAGAACGGCATCGACCGCGTGGTGCTCTGCGTCAGCCATCTGGGCGAGCAGGTGCGGGATTCGGTGGGCGACGGGCGCGACTTCGGCCTGCACATCGATTACTCCTTTGACGGCGCCATCCTGCTGGGAACGGCGGGCGCGCTGAAGCGGGCGCAACCCCTGCTGGGCGAGAGCTTCTTCGTCCTCTATGGAGATTCCTATCTGCCCATCGACTGGCGTGACGTGGAGGCTGCCTTTCGCGTAAGCGGCAAGTCCGCCCTGATGACGGTTTACCGCAACGAAAGTCAATGGGACACCAGCAACGTGGAGTTCGCCGACGGGCGGATCCTGGCGTACCATAAGAAACTGCGCACTGCGCGCATGCGGCACATCGACTACGGCCTGGGGGTTCTGCACGCGTCCGCATTGGCTGGTGTTCCGGACGGAACGTCCTGGGACCTGGCAGCTTTGTATCAGGAGTTGCTGGAGGCCGGGGAACTGGCCGCGTTCGAGGCGCCTCACCGGTTCTATGAAATCGGATCGTTCAGCGGTGTGGAAGAGTTGTGCTCGTATTTGAGCCAGGGACGTGAATCGGCATGAGTTTTTCGCAGCAGTTTCTGACTGAAGCCAAGCAGGTGATCGATGGTCTGGATGTGGACGCCATCGAGCGCGTGGTTGCGATTCTGGCGGCCACACGAAGTTGCGGAGGCCGTCTGTTCATTCTGGGGGTGGGCGGGAGCGCGGCCAATGCGTCGCACGCCGTCAACGATTTCCGCAAGATTGCGGGGATCGAAGCGTACGCCCCTACCGACAATGTTTCCGAACTGACCGCGCGCACCAACGACGAAGGCTGGGCCACGGTCTTCGAAGCGTGGCTCGCAGTGAGCCGCCTGAAGCCCCAGGACACCCTGCTGGTGTTCTCGGTGGGCGGCGGGAATCTGGAAAAGAATGTCAGCCCGAACCTGGTGGCCGCGCTGCGGTTCGCCAAACAGGTGGGCGCGAAAATCACCGGAATCGTAGGGCGCGACGGCGGCTATACCGCTACCGTTGCCGACGCCTGCGTGATCGTCCCCACCGTGAATCCCGTGCATACCACGCCCCATTCGGAAGCCTTTCAGGCGGTTGTGTGGCACCTCATCGTGTCCCATCCAGCCTTGAAGCAGGCGGCGACGAAGTGGGAGTCGGTACGGCCATGAGTGCGTCCGCGCGCGCGGTTTTTCTGGACCGGGATGGCGTTTTGAATCGCGCCATCGTGCGCGACGGCAAGCCTTACCCCCCGGCATCTCTGGCGGAACTGGAGATCGTGGAAGGCGCCGCGGACAGTCTGGCACACTTGAAAAACCTGGGATTCCTGCTGCTGGTGGTCACCAACCAACCCGACGTGGCGCGCGGTACGCAGACCCTGGAGGCCATTCAGGCCATGCACGACCGCATGCGGCAAACGCTCCCGCTCGACGACTTTCTGATCTGCCCGCACGACGACCGGGATGGCTGCGGCTGCCGCAAACCGCTGCCCGGACTGCTGCTGGAGGCACAACGGCGGTACGG
>Ga0302319_10008138_pt1 | contig 20487 bp, 21 predicted proteins | sample Bog_T0_2_FD_203319 | JGI IMG/M metagenome (GOLD analysis project Ga0302319, IMG submission 203319) | Peat permafrost microbial communities from Stordalen Mire near Abisko, Sweden - Bog_T0_2 | ecosystem: Environmental > Terrestrial > Soil > Wetlands > Peat | place: Sweden: Abisko, Stordalen Mire... | reverse complement strand
TGGAACATCTGGTGGGTCAGAGCTGTCAACGGAAGCGGCACGGAAAGCTCTTCTCCCGAATCCAGCATCAGGCCGATGTCCTTGTGCATCCATTTTACGGAGAAATTGGTGGTGAAGTCGCGGCGGAAGACGAACGGAGCCTTGTACTCGATCAGACCGCACTTGGCGGCGCTGTTGGAAAGGATATCGAGCATCAGAATCGGGGAGACTCCGGCCTTGGTGCTCAGCACGATCCCCTCGTTGAATGCCTGGAGGATATTGGACAGAACCAGGTTCTGGGTAAGCTTGGCGTGTAGCCCCATCCCCTGGCCACCACAATAGTAGAGCTTCTTGCCCATGACCTGGAGCAGCGGCAGGACGTCATTGAAGACCTTCTCGTCTCCGCCGACCATAAAGGTGAGCGTCGCGTTGATAGCGCCGGGAGTGGAACCGGTGACGGGCGCGCCGAGGAAGTCGATACCGGCGGCGGCCAGGGTTTCGCCGATCCGGCAGCTTGCCGAGGGGCTGATGGTGCTGGCGTCGACGACGACCATACCCTTGCGGCCGCCCTCCAGAACGCCGTCTTTGCCGAGCAGTATCTGCTCCACCATCGCCGTGTCGCCGACGCACAGGAACACCACGTCGGACTGGCCGGCGACTTCCGCCGGCATGGCGCATGCGACGCCACCCGATTCTGCCGCCAATTGCACCGCTTTGGTGGCTGTATTCGACCACAGCGCGACGTTGTGTCCAGCCCGCAGAAGATTGCGGGCCATGGGGTAGCCCATGAGTCCCAGGCCAAGAAATCCGAGTTTCGCCATAGGTTTTATTGTCGCTCAGGAAGTCGAGTTGCGCCAGGAAGTTGTCAAACGCCAGGAAGTTGTCGCCCCACAAGCAGAAAAGGACGAGCAGAAAAGGCAGTCGGCGGGCGCGAACGCCGGGTCTGCCGATTGCGCGCGAGCCTGCGGGGAATTACCAGGCTCGGTGCGGCGGTGAGGGCTAACAAGAGGGTTTTGGCGGGTTTCAGAGGTCAAACAACAGATGCGGGGGTTCCATGGTGGGATTGAGTCGCCGCGTTCCGAGCCTGTGTACTGGGTGTTGCACACCCTGATCCATGCACGGCGGGGGCCAAAAAAAAACGCCCGCCGGGTCATCTGCGGGCAGAATCGGCGCGCCTCTTTTGGCCTCTGGCCCATTCGAGATTCTGCCGGACGATGTCGTCCTCGGGCTCAATGTGAAGCACCTCGGCTGCGGCGGTGATCGAGGCGTCCCAGTCGCCCAGCTCCGCGCTGCAGAGTGAGATGTTGTTCCACGCCGCCGGCATGCCCGGCCGCAGTTTCAGGGACTCGGTGGCGTCGTAAACGCATTGCTGAAAATCGCCGTTGTTGTAGTCGTTCAAAGAGGCATCGACGTAGTCTTCCGGCGTCCGAAGGTTCAGGCGGGCGGGCTGGATTTGTGCAAGCGCATCGGATACCTTTTGCGCCCGATCGTACAGCGCGCCGGACTGGCTTTCGACCGCGTTCGCGTCGGAGGTGCGGCCGCGCCCGAATAACTCGGTCGCGAGGTTGTGTAACTCGCCCGCCTGTGTGTAAAGCACGTCGTCTTCCGCGTACGCGGGCGCCACGCCCAGCCGGTCGCGGCGCATGTGAACGACTGCCGGATATACCAGCAGCGCGGCGACGCCAAGAACGGCGGCGCCTAGGCGAAGCGAAGGCGAGATGCGGTCCAGCGCTCCTGTCGTGAAGTCCCTTTGGTGGCGGATGCGGCGCCACGCGGCGAAGGTCAGAAGAAGAACGGAAATCCAGCAGAGAGCCTGGAAGTACTGGTGGGTGCTCCAGGGATAGGCGATCGCAAGATACCAGGGCATCCCCAGGTTCCAGTAGTTATAAACCACCAGGAGGAAGACAGAGCCCGTCAGTATGAACCATGCGACGGGCAGCGCGCCCAACTCGGCCACCCAGGGCGTGAGCCACGCGAGATACTGAACCGCGAATCCGCTGGTCGCGGTGAAAAAAAGCAGGAAGACCATCCCGACCTGCGTGTACAGCGACGGCTTCACCGCCAGCCGGTTCATTCTGACGGACAGGGCCAGAATAGCGGCCACCACCAGCGCACTTCCGATCCGGCTGAACTGGCTGTTGATCCACGCGGCCGCCGGCCATGCGTTCGCCAGTTCGCGGAACAGCCAGGAGAAACCCCAGAGACCGTAGCTGCTCTTGTAACCGAAGACCTGGTGGAACACCGCCGAGGGCTGCTGGTAAAGGTAGGGCGACCAGGCCAGCCCCACGACAATGGCCACCGCCGCAAAGAATGCGATTCGCTTCTTCGCCGATGGCAGCGACAGAAAAAGCACTGGCACCAGAATGGCTGGCGCGATTTTGATGCACATTGCCAGGCCGAATGCCGCGCCACCAGCCAGGGCTTTATCGCGATAGCCGGCCAGCCAGACCGCCGCCATCACGAAGAAGATCATGACCGGATCGGTATTGCCGTGGAATCCCGAGATCAGAATGTGGATGGGCGCGATGGCGATCAGCAGCACGGCGATGAAGACCGGCCGTTCTTCGAGAAGACGCGTGCCGAGAATCCGGCAGATCAGCCAGAGGCTGCCCATATCGGCGAGGATACCGGGGAAGCGGATCCAGAAGTGGAACGGCAGATGCGTGTGGTCCGAAATCCAAAGCAGGAAGCTCAGGATGTGAAGCATCGAGGGCGGATGGTTGAGATCGGGCGCGATGGTGTAGAGATCCGCGCCGAAGTAGCGCGACCAGAGAGCGAAGCGCTCGTATGTGTAGACGTCGTTGGTGCCGTAGGTCTTGAGGGCGAGCAGCAGTTTCGCCGCAAAGGCGACGGCCGCTGCCAGAACGACGGCTGCCCGGCGATTACGGTTCGGCAATGCTCCAGTTTAAAGCAGTTGCCGGGGGTCGGGTGTAACGAGAGGTAAAGGCTGTTTCGCGGGCCAGTATCAACGACCTCATGGAATGGTTTGATGGACTGGACCGGGAAAAGGTCAAGGCGGCGATCAAATTCGCGGCACTGAACATGGACTGAGCGCCGGCCTGTGAGCACGGCATTTCAGCGGGGCCGGGACAAACTGAAAACGGCGAACGGCTGGCAGCGACGGAAGAAGCCGGGTTCGATCTGTTTTTTGACCACGGACAAATTTCAAGCTGGCAGGGTCGACAAGATCGCCTCACAGGGCAGAACAACGACCCGAACGCTTGCAATGGCCGCACGTTCGGCCACACATCCACCGTGTAGAAGTTGCCGTCGACGCGGCTGTGCCCCGACTAGCGTTCACGTCTCAAGTCGTCAAACGGGATCAATTCGCGGTCGGTCTTTCCACGCGATCGACTACCAGCACGTCAACCGGAGCCTTCTTCGCCTTCAGTTCCAGGCCCAGGCGCTCCTTCACTGATGTGAAGAGGGAAGGGACGTAATCGGGGTCTGTTGCCGGCAAGTCCTGAGGGCCGGACAGCCGCATGACAGGAAAGGGCAGTTTGAAATCGTAAAGACCCGTGAGTCCCGTCTCATCGATGACGGGACGGCCCACGTAGCGCCTGAGTCTAAAGGCCAATTGCCAGATCGGCGCCCAGCGGAATGCGGTCTCGCGGTTGTCGGGATCGGCAGGGCCTACGAAAGTTGCTCCCCTTCCTTTCGCCTCCGTCAGTTTCGGTCCGCTGCCGGAAACAACGAGGGCGTACACATTGATCGGCCGCGCCTCATGGTGGGTGGCGAGCCGGAACCGATCGGCAAGCAGAGCCTGAAGCATCAGGAGGATTTGCTCCTCAGTCGCCCGGCCGGGGGCTCTCGCGATGATCGCGAAGTGCTCCGTTCTGATCCACGCCGGTCCGGCGACCTGGTAGTCCTGCAGGCGCCAGGCACGCATCAGGCACGTCTCCAGAGTTACATTTGAGAAGTCCAGGCGACCATTTTCCACGCGCGCGTGCGACCCGCGAAGACGAGGATCAAGCACCGGCCTGACCGAAGCGACTTCGAACACAGGCGGCTGGGCTGCGCCGGTAATCGGGAGAAGAATGGCCAGCGCGATCAGAATACGCTTCGTCGGCATGACTCAAGTACACGTAAGCGCTATTTAACCGGCCCCAGACGGCTGGTACCGATGGCGATATCGTCGTAGAAGACGTCGAAAGCCTGCGGAACCGCGCCCCAGACGCGCGCGCCGAAACCGGCCTCCGAGAAGCCGCCCACCAGGTCGTCCACCGTGCCCGAGCCTTTCGGCCACTGGAACGAGGCGAAATCCGTCTTTTCGTCGCCCTGAATCATGTGGGAGAGCTGACCGTCGACCCAGATCGTCAGCGTGCTGGGCTTGTCGTTGAACTCCCATTCGAGCAGGAACCATTTGTCGAATGGCGGGGCCTCGGCGTGACGTACATCCTCGCCGCGCCCCTGTCCGCGCGCGGATTTGTTTTCCTGGTAAGAAGGCTGGAAGGTCGCCTTCTGCATGCCGATTTCCTCGAACTTCGAAAGCGGCCAGCCAGCCGCGCCCGCGAGCGTCAGAACGGTATGGCTCGGCGGAATGGCGGCGGAGATCTTCACGTAAGCGCGGCCGAACAGGTGTGTTTTCACACCGTCGGGCAAATGCGGATTGACGATGAACGCGAAACTGGCCGGCGCCATTTCCGGGTAATGAACCTGGAGCGCGTACTTGCCGTGCGCGGCCTGATCCTGCTGGACGGCGATCGTGGCGACGCCCTGTGTGCGCTGGTCCCAGACGGCGGGATCGAGCTTGCCGGATTCGAAGTCTTCGGTGAAAACGGGCTTCTGAGCGTAAAGACCGGCCGCGCTGACAGCGGCGAGAATGCAGAGGGTGACGTGGTTTCTGGTAAACATCCTCATCATCATATAACGAAATGCCGCCCTTAATTTGGGGTCGGCCTCGCCACGGCATCGATGACCAAAGTATCCACCGGCGCCTGGGCCGAATCCAGTTTCAGTCCGAGTTGTTCCTGCACGGCCGTAAAGATTGACGGACCCGCCGACGATTGCGCCGGATCGATGCGCGCCCCGATGCCGACCGGCGTTCCGTCGTCCGTTGAGTATTCGAGGTTCACGAACCAGGCACCCGAGAGGCCGCTCTTATCGATCACAGGGCGACCCAGACGCCGCGAAAGATCGGTCACAAACAGGTTCCAGGGAGTGATCGAGCCTTTGCCGTTCGCAGCCGGATCTGAGCCCTTCGCTTCCTGCATTTTGAGTCCTGTCTTCGCGATCGTCAGAACGTACACGGGTGAACTCTTTGTTTCGCGATGAACTTTGAGCAGGAAGCGGTCGGCCAACAGAGCCTGGATACGCGGCCTTTGCGCTTCCATGGAAAATGGGCTGCCGGCCGCGGACCGGGCCTGAATGTCGTAGAGATCGGAATCGAGCCACTTCGGGCCGCCCGATACGCGTTCAGGCGGAAGCTGCCACGCCAGCCAGATCAGATTCCGGATGGTCATACCGGTGATCGAGACCGCGCCGCCGGGCAGGAACCTCATCGCCGAACCGCGGGAGTTGGGGTCGCTCGGATGGATGGCCGCGACTTCGAACCTCGGCGCTGAGTCGGCTGCATAGGCAGCGAGCGCCAGACTCGCGATGACGATCAGCCTTCTCAATTCGGGGTCGGCTCCTTATTCACGCGATCCACCACCAGGAACTTTCGCATTTCCGTTGCGGGCTCCAGTTTCAGGCCAAACGCCTTCACGCCATCGATGGCGACGAAAGGATCGGGACGGTGGTCGGGAGTCGAGGCCATCGACTCCTGCACCTCCTGGTTCCAGTCGAGATCGAAATTGTAGCGGCCTTCGATCCCGGTCTTATCGATCACGGGGCGACCCGCGGTTCCGGAAACGAAATTCGCAAAGCTGGTCATCGACCAGGCCTTGACGTGGAGTTCCCACGGAGTCCGGTGATACTCCATCCCCGGCGCAGTGTCGGTAGCCGGCGCGAGCTTCAGTTCGCCGCTTCCCCGCACCAGATTGTAGACAGGCACTTCCCGGTCGGTCAGATGAAACTGAAAGCCGAGCCGTTCGGCAAGGGCGTTGCGGAGCATCACACGCGCTCCGTCTATGGTTGTGCCCGGCGGCGCGACGGCGTCGATCTGGTAATAGGCGTGTGCGCGGTCGACCAGCGACTGCGGAAACTCGTCGCGATACGGCTTCAAAAGGGGAGAACACGCGAACTCGACATAGCTGCTCAGCGAAGTATCGCCCGACAGCCTGACGCCTTTGAACTCCACTGGGCGCAATGTGAACGCCTGATCGCCGTTCTTCATAGGGCTCATGTGGCTTTCCATCGTCACACTCCTTATCGACACGGCTTCGAATGCGGGCGCGGACGGGAGCGGAGTCTGCGCAATGCCGAGCGCGGCCACCGCGAACAAACACACGAAGCGTACGGCAGTTTTGCATTTCATGATTGTCCGGTTCTCCGACGACCCCTCTACACTATCAATGACTGGCAATCCAGCGGGGTATTACCCGAACCGGCGGATATTCGCGGCGTCTTTAGTTTTCCAGCGGATCTTTTTCCACGCGGTCCACCACGATCAGATCCACCGTGGTTTTCGTCGGCTGCAGTTTCAGGCCGAGTTGGCTCTCCAGCGCAGCGAAAATGTCCACCCCCAACGCATCGTCGCCCGGACGCACATAGTGCAGCTTGATGTCGTACATTCCCGTTAACCCGGTTTTATCGGCCACGCGGACAATTGCCCCGCGGTCCGGATTCAGCTGGCTCAGTCGCCTTGCCAGATCGTTGACGAAGAACCCCATCGCGGTCCCGTTATAAGTCAGACTGACCCCGTCCGGCCCATACGATCCACCTCCTCCGTCCTTCGGTCCCGACCCGTCCGGCGACGGAACCGCCTCTTTCAGCTTCGGCCCGCTCTTCGCCACAACGAGATCAAAACTGTCGATCGTCTTCGTCTCGCGATGGATCGTCATCTGAAATCGTTGCGCCAGCAGTCGTTGCAGCATCAGGTTGAATTGCTCCCTGATCGTGCCGGCCGGGACATTTGCGACGACGGAATACATTTTCGTGCCCATCCAGTCGGGCCCGCTCACCTGGTCGCTGCCGACCCTGTACGCTGTTGCAATCAGATTCCGCAGGCTCGCACCCTCCGCCGAGAAGCGCCCGGGATCGGGCGAACCTGGTCCACCCGACATACGCCCGCCGCGCCCTCCGGGCGGCAGCGCCTTCACCGCGGCAACTTCAAAATCCGTCTGCGCACAGATCATTCCGCAGACAGCCATCGCTATCAGGACGATTCGCTTCAGTTTCATAGCGCACTCCAATCTCAGTTCTCCGACGGCCTTTGTGCGCTGTCGGTCACAAGCACATCCACGGGCCCTTTGCCCGATTCGATGTTCAGCCCGATGCCGCGGATCGCCGTAAAGATGTTGGGCAGCCCAGAGGGATCGGGCGTCTGCCCGGCCTGATCGGGAAGGCCGCCGAACGCCAGCGAACTGTCCCTCGCGAACTTGAAGTGCACGTCAAAGATTCCGGTAATTCCGGTCTTGTCGATGACCGGGCGGCCCAGCAGGCCTGACAAAAGTGCGGCCAAAGACGCCATTGGTACTCCGGTGCCATCCATGCCCAGCCCCAGCCCGTCCGGTGTTCCCGGCATCAGGGTGTAGTCGCAGGTTGGCGGCTTATCCGGATTAGGCGGCGGTGGAGGCCCCTTCTTGTCCCAGGGCGTGCAAGTACCGGGCTTCGTGGCGGGGAGTTTCAGTCCGCCTTTACCCATTGACAAGTAGTACACAGGCAGTTCCCGCTTTTCGCGATGCCACTTCAACTTGAACCTGTCTTCCAGCAGCGATTGCAGCATCCGCCAGTGCTCGGACGGGCTGACGGGGCCAGCCGACTTCGCGACCACATCGAAATGGTCGGACGACAGCCACGCCGGCGCCGACGGAAAGACAAAGGCCCACTTTGGCGGATTAAACGCGCGCCCAACGAGGTCTCGCACCGTGCAGTTGCGAACCACGTACTGCAGCGAGGAAATTGAGGAACCAAATGGCGGAGCGCATCCATTCATCACCACACCTTTGGGCGCACCGTTCGGCGAGCCTCCCGGCGCACTCGGCTTGATGGACGCCACTTCGAACTGCGGGCGCTTCTCGGCGGTTTGGGCGTGAAGCGCACTGCACAACAGAATTGCAGGGATGATTCGGTATGTCATGGTTTCACCGTGAACTGATTCAGTCTGATGCCCGGCAGTTTGACGTCGACGAGCGCGATGCCTTCGGGAAACTCCGGCACAATCGAGATCCTGACGGACCGGACGATCTCGCGCGGAACACTCCATGCGCCGCCGAGTGGTGTGTAGTGCTCTTCGTCGATCAGCCTGAAATACGTCTCCTGGCGGCTGACCGGCGAAAGCCAGACGCCCACCGGATAGGACATGAACCTCCCGCTGCCGCCCATGGATCGACTCCATCCGCGATCACCCATCAGATCCGCCAGCTTTACCTCGATGGCTGGCAGCGGATTCGGCGATTCGCATTCCACGTGGAGATTTTCGTCGCTGGGACTGTCGCGGACAGGAACGTCGGCGCTGCACCTTCCCAAACCGGCAATCGCGGTGGTCGACCCATACCGGGTGTTGGCGGGATTGGCCGGATGGTAATAGTCGACCAACAGCTTGCCCTCAAGCGTCACGGGGACGTTCCCGATTCGCGCATAGACCGCAGGGTCGATCGACAGGATCTGCCAGAACGGAACCTGATTTCTGCAACAGGGATCGATGGCTTGCCCGCCGAACGTCTGCTCAGCCGGATAACCATTGCCGGCGGCATCGATCAACCCGGCGCCCGTCTCAAACAGGTGCGCGCGTGCGTTCTCCCGAAGACCCGACACAACGATGGGAATGGCAACGCTGGCCATACCGAACTTCAGCGGAAGCTTGCTGCCGCGCAATCCCGCGGGAGGCTCCGCGTTGTCGGCGAGATGAACCGCGAGGCTGCCCGCCGATGCCGGTGCGGGATACGCGATCGCCTCAATACCGTAGAACCGCTCGCGCGGCGACCACCAGATCGCGGCCGCAATAACGACCGCGGCGATGCCGACGAGCCGCGACTCGGATGTCGACCGGCGCGCGTACTGCGCGATCGCGATCCAGAAGGCCGGCAGCATGACGATCGTGAAAACGAGGACATGACGGATGTGGGATACCTCGGCGCTGTCGCGGTTCCACGCCATCGACGTACCAGCTACGGCGGTAGCCAACAGGATCGCCACCGCCATGAACTGCGTCACGTCGCGCACAACGGCGGCGAGCGCGATCGAGCCGGATGTGAGGACCAGCAAGACCAACTGTCGCGACAACAGAACCGTGAGGTATTCGGACGGCGGGAATCCGCGCGCGTCGAGAATCAGAGCGCTGGCGATCAGATAGGGCACGTGAATCACGATGCAGCAGAAGGCCGCCTTTGCCGCCAGCAACGAGGGCCACTTGCACGGGACCGTCATCCAGAACGGCGTGTCGCTCTCGACGGGATCTTCCATTACGGCGAGGGCGATCAGGAAACTCCAGGCAAGCGGCAGCAGAATGTTCAGCCAACCCTCTTCGCTTCCGGGCGTGGCGAACGCGCGGAGAGAATCGAAGTGCACGAGGCGAGCCAGCAGCGCCAGCGTCAGCGTGATCATCCACCAGAGCTTTCGCGCGTCCTTCCTCAATATATGCCAGACAAACCGGAGTTTCATTTCGCCGCCTCCGGTTTCACCGGCTCGTGAACGACGTACCGGTTCAGGTCCACATTGGGTATTGTGTAGTCGATCAGGACGGCGTGGAACAGGGTCTTCGGGGCGACGGTCCACGGCGTTGCAAGGACGTTCCCGGCAATTGAGTTCGTGCCATGACGCAACGGCGATAGCCAGGGGTCTGGAAGGAAGAGCGAGGGGCCGTAGAAAGCGTGCTCGAACAGGCGGCCCGTGGGCAAGACGAGTAAGTCGCCGGGGGCAACCTCGGCGGTTTCGCAATCGAGGGTCGATAACGTGCGCGGACCCGACGTCGCGTCGCCTCTGAAAGCGTTGGAACAGTATCCGACGGGGATCTCAGTGCGTTCGCCTTGCCGTACTTCGGTGTGTTCTCCCCAGCGATAGAAACGGGCGAGAATGCGGCCGTGGATCGTCACAGGGCCGCGGCTGGTGCTGTTCCAGACCGCCGGGATATAAAAACTGATTGCCTGCCACCTCTCCCCCAGCTCGTCCAGCCGGGCCTCGATGCGGTTTCTGCGGACGCCGTTGGAGTAGTTCAGCCAATCCGCTTCATACTTGTCGCCGTTCGCGCCGGTCATTTCGAGAACGATCTGATCGAGGCGGACTTCCGTTCCGTATGCATCGCGTCCGAATGGAAGCCCGTCCACAGTCACCGGGAGCAGAACCGTCGTTCGCTGAAAGTTGTACCATCGCCGCTGCTGATAGAAGTCCGGTTCCCGCGACGCGAGACTCACCGAGAGAGCCGGTGGATCGGGCTGAACCGGAGAAAACGCAACATAGATCGCCGCGGACGTATCGCGTGGAAGCCAGCTGTACAGGCTTGCGGCCGCAAACGCCGTGATGACGCCGACGACCCGCGAGCGGAGCGTGAAGCGACGTGCAAACTGGAGCATTACAACGACGACCGCGCCCGCGCAGAGAGTCGACAGAGCGAGAATCCAGCGGACGTCCCACGTGTTGTCCGTTTGTGCGCTGGCGATGTTGAGGGACGTACTGGACAGCACTACGCCTGAAGCGACGGTGACGATCAGAAGCATGAACTGCGACAGGTTCTTCACCATCGTCGCCGCCGCCAGAACCGGCAGAATCAGTCCCAGCAGAACGAGTTGCTTCCAAAGAAGGTGCGGCAGGTGCGAGACGGGGTTGAAGCCTCGCGCGCGCAGGATCGCGGCGGTTGCGAGAAAGTACGGGAGCTGGATGAACGCTACGATGAAGGCTTTCTTCGCGGCCAGCAAAGGCCTCCAGCCGCACGGCAGCGCGACCCAGAACTGGCGGTCGCCGACGAGCGAATCCTCATGCAGGACCAGAGCGATCAGCAGACTCCACACAAACGGCAGCCCCATGTTCAGCCAGCTCACGGGAGGAGGCTGATTGAATGGGTCCACGGAGGCGCGCGTCGCTTCCTGAAAAGCCCAGACAGCCAGCAGCACCAGTGTGAACAGAACTGCCCACCAGAGCCGCTCGATGTCCTTGCGGAGGATCTGCAGAGTCGGATGCATGTTGGCGGCTATCCTCTCGCCTTCGCCGACTTTGCTAAAGCCACGAAGATCGAGCGCAAAGGCATGGCGCGGACGTTCACTTCGCGCACGATCGGGAAATGGCGGCGGATCTGTGCGGCGTGATCGGCGGCATCGAAACGCGAGTCCGTGAAGCGGACGACCACGCCGGATTGGTCGGGGTTCAGCCACGTCGCGGGAATGTCGGCGGCCATCGGGGACGCGGTTTCGAGCACTACTTCGACTTCGCGGAAACGCGCCGACAGTGCGCCCATTTCGTCGGTGAACTGAATGCTGCCCTGGTCCATGTACGCGACGTGAGTGGCGAAGCTTTCGATCTCGGCGAGATCGTGCGAGGCGAGGAAGACGGTGGTCTCGGAGCCTGCGCCGATGATCGTTTCGATGAGCTGATCGCGAACCAGAACGTCGAGATTGCTGAACGGTTCGTCGAGGAATAACAGGCTCGGATGATAGGCCAGCGACGCTGCCAGCGCCGCTTTGACGCGTTGTCCGCGCGATAGAGATTTCAGCGGACGATCCAGCGGGAGTTCGTACGCGCGGACGAACTCCGCGGCGTCCGCATCGTTCCACGCGGGATAGAACTCCTTGCAGTAAGCGAGGAAGCGGCCGACCTTCATCCAGTCGGGCAACTGACGCGTTTCCGATACGTAGCCGATGCGCGCCAGTTCCGTGGGACTGAGCTTGCGCGAATCGACGCCCAGAACTTCCGCCGTGCCCGACGAGGGACGCACCATGTTGAGGCAGATCTTCATGGCGGTCGTCTTCCCCGCCCCGTTGGGGCCGACCAGCGCGAAGACCGATCCTTCCGGGACTTCGAGCGTGAGCGAGTTGAGGGCTTCGACTCTGCCGAACTTCTTCGCGAGCCTGTCGGTGCGTAGCATAACGTTCATTTCGGTGCCTCCTGCGACCGCAAACGACGCCATTGTTCGGCGATCGACTGCTGCAATTCTTCCAGGCTGACGCCCAGGCGGATGGCCTCGACGGTGAGCTGCTCGACATCGGCGCGAAGCAGGCGGGTACGCTCGGAGCGCGAAGTCGAGGGCGGCTGCGCGACAACGGTGCCGATACCGGGGCGTACTTCGAGAAGGCCTTCCTGCTGCAGCTGCGCGATGACGCGCTGCGCGGTGTTGGCGTGGATCTTCATCGCCTTGCTGAGCGTGCGGACGGAGGGGAATGGCTCGCCGGCACGCAGACGGCCGGAGACGATCGCCTTGCGGGCGGCGAAAGCCACCTGTTCGTACGCGGGCGCTCCGGGCTGGAGCGTGACCTGGAATGGGACCACATGTGTACTATGTACCTTGTTACACAAGATTGTCAAGCGGTTTTCGCCGCGGGTCCGCGGAGAGAGGCGGGTGCAGACCGCGCGGCGGGTTCACCGCAAGTGGCCGGGCGTCCAGACCAGCCGCCAGCGCCGGCGCACGCGCAGGCTCGCGTTGACCTCTTCGAGCGAGCCGAAAAACCCGGCAAACGATTGCTCCAGATGAACCGGCCGCCGCCTGGTCTGGCGGAAGTCCCTCGGGCGGAACTGATCCTCGCGCGAAACGACCGCCGTTCCCAGCGGCCGGTATTCGTGCGTGCCCTGAGCCCATGCGAGTCCCGATTCGCGGTCGATCCAGAGGGCAAATCCCACGTTTTCAGTTAAGCACGGCCCTGGCGAAACCGGCTGTGTGCCGTATCATGTGAACGCTGGCATGTGGTTCACGGTCCCCAATCTTTTCACTCTGTTGCGCGTGGCGATGACCCCGTATATCCTGCTCGAACTGGCGCGCGGCCGATACATGGTTGCGGGCTGGACCTTCGGCGCGGCGGCGTTCACCGACACGCTCGACGGCTTCATCGCGCGCCGTTTCGCCTCGCAATCGCGCGTGGGGCTTTATCTGGACCCGATCGCCGATAAGCTCCTGCTCAGCGGCATCTACCTCGGCCTGATGCTGGGCCACGCGATTCCGGCCTGGATCGTGGTCGTGGTCTTCGCGCGCGACTTTTGGATTCTGCTGCTCTCCGGTATCGCCCTGCGGTTCACGGAGTTCCGCAATCTGAACCCCAGCGTGTGGGGAAAGGCCAGTACGTTCGTTCAGATCATGACGGCGGTCGGAATCATGGCGGCGCGCGCGTACCGCAACGCGGTGTTCGGACAAATTGCCGACTGGCTGGCGTGGGCGGTGGTGGCGCTGGCCGTCGTCAGCGCGGCGGATTACACGGCGCGCGGGGTCGGATACCGGCTGCGGTCCGCCAGGGGCTTGCACGGGGGATAATGGAAGAGTAGTCTAATAGCAAGGGATCGCTTTTCACATGACTCGCTACGTACCAGCCCGCCACTACATCTCATTCGGAGTCGCGGCGCTGGCGCTGGCGGGCATTTCGACCTGGCTGGGTCTCAGGCTCGGAACCCACAGCCTGCTGTTCCCGGCGGTTCTGTTCCTAGTGACTTCCGTCCTTCTGCTCGCTCTGGCCGTGAGGCCGGCAATCCGGGTTTACGATGCGCATATCGAGATCGGAAAGCGCGTCATTCCGTGGCAGGACATCCAGCGCGTCGACAGGACAGGATGGATTTCGCCGCTGGTCGTCAAGCTGACTCTGTTCGACGACGAGACGGTGACGATCGTTTATCCCGGCGAAGTCGACTGTTGCAAGCACGTGCTCCGCACGATCCGGCAGATGGCCACCGCGGCGATGATCGACGGTATCCCTTATCGCCAGTATTGGGGAGAAATGCTGGGCATGACGGAAACCAAACAGCTGACGCAGGCGCGCCAGCGTGTCCTGCGTCCGGAAGATGAGGAAGAGGTCGAGCGCCTGTATTTCCTCCTGAAGACGGTCGGGCATATCGACCCGCGCAATTCGGGTGAAGAGCGCTGACGCCGCAGGCAACCATCTCCCACCGTAAACGACCACAGCCCTCTCTGAAAGATTGTCGCATCACATGACTCGTGGCAGAATCTGGCTGGCGGCGATGGTCTGCCTTGCCGCTGTTTGTTGGGCCTTTTCCGGCCCGATCCTCCGAGGCGCCGGATCGCTCTTAATAAACGACGGACCGCCGGTTTCCGCCGATATGGTTGTCGTATTGGCCGGAGACGGACTGGGCCACAGAATCATGCGGGGCGCCGAACTGGCGCGCGAAGGTTTCGCGCCGGCTGTTCTCGTCAGCAACGGCGGGAGGGACTATGGCCATGCCGAGTCGGAAATGGCAACCGAATTCGCCGTTCAGCATGGGTACCCCGCGAACCTCTTCATACCGGTCCTCTGGCCGTCCCACAGTACGGTCGAGGAAGCGCAGGGGGTGATCGAGGAACTGCGGAAGCGCGGCGTTCATAAGGTGATCGTCGTCACCACGCTCTGGCATACGGCGCGCGCCGGGCGCGTTTATCGCCGGCTCGCTCCGGATCTGCAGTTTTACATGGTGGGCGCCAACGACCCGAACTGGAACGACGGCGACTGGTGGGTGGAAAGGGAAGGCCGGAAAGCGTTCCTGATGGAAGCCGTTAAGACCATCGCCGATTTTCTGCGAATTTAGGCGCGGCCGGGGCAGGCTCGGGCGCCAGTTCGGCTTCGAGAAAGCCGCGCAGGCGGTAGGTTTCGTCGGGATCGACCGCGATGTTCTGCTTCTCCTGCGTGAGCCCCTGCATGAAGATCATGGAGCGGCCCGAGTCGAGGAAATCCACGTAGGCGATGTTGTCCAGGTGGATCATCCTGTTGTGGATGCGGATAAACCTGTTGCCGCTCATCGGAACGACCCAAAGATCTGCTGCAGCTGGCCGAACTGATCCTGAATGAGACCGAGCACGGGACCGGATAGTTCCTTCGCCGCGAACCACACACCGCTGCCGGCCACCGCCAGACTCGCAAGCTTGCTCTTCGAGACGAACATCCGGACAACGCCGGCTGCGGCAAGCGGTCCTCCCGCTACGGCAAGACTGGAAGGATCCACGTACTTGCCAACTACTTCTTGTAATGCGTCCAGGTTAACCACGCCCCGATTTTAAGGCGGCGGGATTACAGGACGCAAGTTATCCGACGTTAACCCGGTTAGTTCTATAACCTGGGGTGTATAACGAAAGAGAACGCCTTCAGGCGACAGGCTCGAACTCCAATTGGTCGCCCCTGCAGGTGGCGCTGGGGGCGATGGTGCCGGCGGGCAGTTCCACGATCGAATGGGCCGGGAGGCATAACGACAGCCGCCACGGTCCCACGTTGGCAACGGTCTTACGGACCACGTTCTTCCTGTCGATGTAAACAAGGTCGATGGCGAACTTCATAAAGAAGGTGTGGACGCCCTCGCAGGGGACGATCCAGAGGCCTTCGCCGGGCCGGAGTTCGGTGTGTTTCAGCAGGCCTGTGTTGCGTTTCTGGCCGGTATCGGCGACATCAATGGCGTCCCCCAGGAGGGTGCCGCGGGTCAGATTGCGCAATCGGTATTTCACAGTGCCTGCGCGGCTACCCGATCCGCTCGCCGATTCGACACGCCCGTCTTGTTATTCCACACGCCCGCCTTGTTATTCCACACGATAGTTGGGCGCTTCCTTGGTGATGATGACATCGTGCACGTGGCTTTCGCGCAATCCGGCCGGAGACACGCGGACAAAGCGGGCCTCGTTCTGCAACTGGGGCAGGGTCCAGCAACCGCAGTAGCCCATGCCCGCGCGAAGCCCGCCGACCAGCTGATATACAAGATCGCAAAGAGGCCCTTTCGACGCCACCCGGCCTTCGATGCCTTCGGGAACCAGCTTCTGATTCGGATCGAGGCCGTAGCGATCGGTCTTGCCCGACGCCATCGCACCCAAAGAGCCCATGCCGCGATAAGTCTTGAACGTGCGGCCCTGGTAGAGAATGGTCTCGCCGGGGCTTTCGTCGGTACCGGCGAGAAGACTGCCGATCATGACGACATCCGCGCCCGCGGCGATGGCCTTTGTGATGTCGCCCGAGAACTTCACGCCGCCATCGGCGACGAGTGGCACGCCGGCTTCGCGGGCGGCGCGGCTACAGGCGGCGATGGCCGTGATCTGCGGAATGCCCGCTCCCGAAACGATGCGCGTGGTGCAGATCGAGCCGGGACCGATGCCGACCTTGATGCCGTCCACGCCCAGATCGATCAGCGCCTTGGCGCCTTCGTATGTCCCGACGTTGCCCGCGATCAACTGGACCGACGGCAGCGCCTTCTTGATGGCCTTGACGGCTTCCATGACGCGCAGGCTGTGCGCGTGCGCGGTGTCGATGGCGATGACGTCGGCCTTCTTGCGAACCAGTTCGGTCGCCCGCTCCATAAAGTCGCCCGTGGCGCCAATGGCGGCCCCAACGCGCAGGCGGCCCTGTTCGTCTTTGGCCGCGCTGGGATATTTCAGCTTCTTCTGGATGTCTTTGACGGTGATCAGACCCTTCAGAATGTAGTTGTCGTCAACCACGAGAAGCTTTTCCACGCGATGTTTGTGGAGGATGATCTCCGCGTCTTCAAGCGTGGTGCCGACCGGAACGGTGATGAGATGCTCCTTCGTCATCACGTCGGCGATGGGCAGATCGAAACGCGTTTCGAAGCGCAGATCGCGGTTGGTCAGAATGCCGACGAGCCTGCCGTCCTGAGTGACCGGCACGCCGGAGATGCGGTAGCGCTGCATGAGTTCCAGCGCGTCGGAGATTTTCTTGTCGGGCGCGATGGTCACGGGGTCGACGATCATGCCGCTTTCACTGCGCTTGACGCGATCGACTTCTTCCGCCTGCTTTTCGATCGACATGTTGCGGTGAATGAACCCGACACCGCCCTGTTGCGCGAGCGCTATGGCGAGGTGGGATTCGGTTACGGTGTCCATCGCGGAACTGACGATGGGAATATTCAGGGGAATGCCGCGAGTGAGTTTCGTTCTGGTGTCGGCTTCGCCGGGGAGAAGTTCACTGTGGGCCGGAACGAGGAGAACGTCGTCGAAGGTGAGACCTTCGGGGATCGCGTTAGGGATCATCGCTGGTCATTTCAGTGTAACCTGCCTGGTGTCATCGGACGCGCTTGCAGCCGCGGCTACGGTGATTCGCTCTTCGCACGAGTAGCCCTGCCACCGGCCTCGCCGTGGGAATCCCGCGCCTGCCGACTCAATTCGCGCGCACATCCCAGGTCGCGTGGTCGACGAGGAAGAACTGGATGAATTGGCGGCTGAGTTCCAGGTTTCCGATCCTGTGATTCGACACCAGATCCTGAATCATCGGTCGCCGAGTTCGCCACTCGATAAAGGCGCCAGTCCGCCGCCGAGTTGCAGGTCGATGATCGCCGACAGGTGCTCCTTCCAGCCTTTGAGAGCGATTTGAATACGATGGTGGCGTCGACGCGGTTCAGGCACTGGGGCCGGAAACGCAGATCGACGTGATGGGCGAAGAAGGAAAGCGTCGGCGTTCCGGTGGTCGAACATGTGGAGAAGATGCCGAGCGCGAACTGAGCTTCGTGTAATAGCCGGACGGGCCGGCGGTCATGCTGGTTATGAAACTTACGGCCTTCGCCATAGCTCTCTTCGTTTCCTGGAATTGTTGGGCGCAGTCATCGAGCCCCGCGTTTGACGCGGCGTCGGTGCGGCTATCGGACACAGGCCAAAGAGGCGGGTCCATGCAACTGGTGCCCGGATCGGTCTGCATGCGCAACGAATCCCTCCTGTTCTGCGTTCAATGGGCGTATGACATGCCGCCTGCTCAGGTCAGCGCTCCCGACTGGCTTGGCGACAGCCGTTTCGACATTGTCGCCAAAGCCGCCGAAGCTGCCGACGAAAGTCGTCTCCGGTTGATGCTGCGGACGCTGCTCGCCGACCGCTTTGGGCTCAGGGTGCACACGGAGCAGAGGGAACTGCCGGTCTACGAACTGACAATCGCAAAAGGCGGCCCGAAGTTCCGTGAGTCGACAACGGACGGCCCGCCTGCATTCGGTAATGCGGGAAAAGGATCGCTGACGGCCGATCGCGTGTCCATGGGGGAATTTGCCGAGAAGATCTCGGAACCGCTGGGCCGCCCCGTGATCGACGCGACCGGATTGCAGGGACGCTACGATCTCCGCATCGACGTCTCCGCGTACATGGCTGACACCCAGGCAAACGCAGCCGAAGGTGGCCAGCAGATGGATGTCATGAGCATCCTGTTTAACGCGCTACAGGCACAACTGGGCGTCAGGCTGGAGCCGCGCAGGAATGCCGTCGACGTCCTGATTGTGGATCATGCGGAGAAGACGCCGACCGAAAACTGAAGGCGGCGCAGGCTACTTCGTCCCCGTGCCCGAATAGCCCACAGCCTTTGGATCCGCCCCGGCCACTTCGAAATGACTCAGCGATTGCGAATACCGCGCAATGCCCCGATAGAGCGACTCCGCAATCTTCTGCCGGTAGTCGGCCTTACTCAGATTACTTTCGTCTTTCGGATTGCTGAGGAATCCGATTTCCGCCAGCGCCGACGGCATGCGCGCGCCGATCAATACCACGAACGGCGCTTTCTTGACGCCGCGATCATGCGCCGCCGCATTCGACTTCGCCGCCTGCGTGAAGATCGAAGACTGAATATTGGCGGCGAAACTCTGCGATTCCGCGATCTTGTCATTCTGCGCGATCGACTGCAGCAGATCCCTCAGTTCACCCACCGATTTGTCCGACCCGGCGTTCTCCCTTGCCGCGACGGCGATGGCGCCAGGCGAGCTGTTCAGATTCAGCAGGAACGTCTCGGTACCGGCAACCGACGGAGCGGGCGAGGAGTTGGCGTGAATCGAGAGGAACAAATCGGCCTTGCGCTCGTTGGCGATGGCGGTGCGCGTCGTGAGTGGAACGAACGTATCGTCGGAGCGTGTCAGGACAACCTCCGCGCCCAGTCGCGTCTGAACAAGCGTCGCCAGGCGCAGTGCGACATCGAGAACGACGTCTTTTTCCACCACGCCGTTCGGGCCGATCGTGCCGTCGTCATGCCCGCCGTGACCGGCATCGATAACGATGCGGTTGATCTTCAGGCCCAGCGCGCGCGTCAGGGAAAGCGAAGCGTCGGTGGAGGCCCTGGCTGTTGCGTTGATCGCCGTCGGACGCGTTGCCGGCAGTACCTTCGTCGTTGTATTGGGGAAAGCGGCATTCGCGGAAGGGTTGGGCGGCGGGGCAGGCGGCGCGCTCGCCGGTTTGCGGGGTACCTTCGGACCTGGCAGCGACGTCCAGAGTTCCGGCATCTGGTAGGGGTTAAACGCGGCGGTTTCCAAGGGGAGAGCCTCGGGCATGGCGATCATCCGCCAGGCCGGTGCGGGAATTGCCGGCGGCACGAAAGCCCTGCCGGAGCCGGCAGCTGGACTGGCCATGCGGGGCGTCGTCGCGGCCGACTCCTGCGCGGGCGCTGGTTCCGCCGAATGAGACTTCATCGCCGCAGGCCTGAGTTCAATGACAATGCGGTCTGGCGTGTCGAGTCTGCTGACCTCGTAATCGACCGGTCCGGCGAGGTCGAATACAACCCGCGTGGTTCCCGGCGAGGTCTCGGCAACCCGAACACGGTGCACCAGCTGGTCGTTCACCTGGCGCGTGGCCAGGCGGCGGTGATCGATCCACGGCCGCGCATGCAGAATATCGAAGAACAGGCGGTCCGGACTTTGTGCGCGGTTTGCCCGGTACTCGGCCGGCCCGGTGGTTTCGACGATGATGCGCGTGGACCCCGGATGGGACCAGGAACGAAGGCTTGTTACCTGAATTACGCCGGAATTCGGCACGGCGATCCTGGGCAGGAGTAAGAAAACGGCTGCCGCCCAGTGAAGTTGCCGGATCATATTTAGTATCAGGGGGTCTTGTAGTAGACCAGTCCGTCGGCGCCAACGTGCGCCTCTATGTGAGGATGCTCGTCGGCGGCAACTGGTTCCGCCGGAGCCGGACTCGCCGCCGGAGTCTTCGATTGATTTTCCCGCGCGGCGGCCAGATGTTTGGCAACGGTTCGGACGTAGCCGAGTGTCTCGGCGTAGGGGGGCACGCCGTGATACTTGTCGACGGCGGTTTCACCCGCGTTGTAAGCCGCAATCGATTTCGTGTAGTCGCCGTGATAATAGTCGAGCAGGAAGCGCAGATACTTCACGCCGCCCTGAATATTATCGGCCGCGTCGAATGGATTGCCGACACCGAAACGGCGTGCCGTGGACGGGATCAGCTGCATGATGCCCTGTGCGCCTTTCGGCGAGACGGCGCCCGCGTTGTAATTGCTTTCCGCGAGAATCACCGAATGAACCAGCGGCGCTTCCACGCCCTGCTGCGTTGCGATGCGATCCACCATTTCCGTCAACTGCGCGGATGCGATATGCGGA
>Ga0302319_10008137_pt1 | contig 20488 bp, 15 predicted proteins | sample Bog_T0_2_FD_203319 | JGI IMG/M metagenome (GOLD analysis project Ga0302319, IMG submission 203319) | Peat permafrost microbial communities from Stordalen Mire near Abisko, Sweden - Bog_T0_2 | ecosystem: Environmental > Terrestrial > Soil > Wetlands > Peat | place: Sweden: Abisko, Stordalen Mire... | reverse complement strand
CTACTTCATCTTCGCCCTGGGCGAGGGCCTGGACCACGGCTGGCTGGACGGCGCCACCTACCGCCCCGCCGTCAAGAAAGCCTGGAGCGCCCTTTGCGGCCAGCTCGACCCCAAGGCCAAAGTCGCCGACGTCTCCGTCCTCACCGAGCATTCCAACGACGAAGCTTACTACCTCGCCCGCCCCCGCCTCACCGGCAACCTGCACGGCCAATTCGCCACCATCTGGGCCGCCACCGCGCTCCTGGACCCGAAGCCGTAATTGGCGGTCCGACCCGTTCGCGGGCGGTCTCCTGTTTTGATACCAGATTGACGCGCTGTCGAAAAGCCGGCGTGGCTTGATTAGCCGCCTGTATGGATTGAGGCGTCACTAATCGCCGGGGTGTTTTCGCCGGATGGGCACTTCTGCGTCGAATCTCCCTGACGATTCGCCGCGATCCCGCAATCTGTGAAAATCTGCGGAAATCTGCGGTTAAAAAAAGAGCACCGCCCACCCGCGATCCCGTTTTGGGACTCGCCATTTTCCGCCAATTCGCTACGCGTTTCGTACCAAATGAAACCTGAAGCCGTCGATACCCACAACAAGGCGCTCAAGATCAACCTCGATCCCCGCTGGTACGGCACCTTTGCCGAGATCGGCGCGGGCCAGGAAGTTGTCCGCTGGTTCTTTCGCGTCGGCGGCGCCGCAGGCACCATCGCAAAGAGCATTTCCGCTTATGACATGAAGGTCAGCGATGCCATCTACGGCCAGAGCGAACGCTACGTTTCCCGCGGCCGTCTCCAGGCCATGCTCGACCGCGAATTTGAGCTCGATATCGACCGCCTCCAGGATCGCGGCGATACCACAGCCTTCTTTGCCTTCGCCGATACCGTCGTCGCCCGCAGCTTCAAGGGCGGCAACGAGTGCCATGGCTGGATGGGCATCAAATTTCAGAGTCGCCCTCACGACGAGCCCAGCCAGATCGTCATGCACGTCCGCATGCTCGATGCCGAAGCCTCCCTCCAGCAGGAGGCCCTCGGCATCGTCGGGGTCAATCTCTGCTACGGCGCTTTTTTCCTGCACCACATGCCGGACGAGCTGGTCGAGTCCCTGCTCGATAAACTCACCACAGGCCGCATCGAGATCGACATGATCGAGTTCGACGGCATCGAGTTCCGCAACGTCGATAACCGTCTCATGGCCCTCAAGCTCGTCCAGCTCGGCCTCAGCGGCGCCGCCATGTTCAGCGCCGGCCGCGAAGTCCTTCAGCCCGCCGAGGTCCTCTACAAGCGGGCCGTCCTCGTCGAGCGCGGCAGCTTCCGCCCCATGACCCATGTCAATCTCGACATGCTCGAGTGCGCCATCGCCAAGTTCAAGGACGACCCCGCCGTCACGGATAAGCCGGTCGTTCCCCTCATGGAACTCACCATGCGCAACCTCCTAGCCGGCGGCAAGGACGTCGATCGCCGCGACTTCCTCGCACGCGCCGAGCTCCTCGCCGCCTGCGGCATGACCGTCCTCATTTCCGATTACTTCGAATACTACCGCCTCGCCGCATACCTCGCCCGCCAGACCCGGGAGCGAATCGGCATCGTCATGGGCGTCCCCAGCCTCATCGAGCTCTTCGATGAGAAGTATTACACCCAGTTGCCCGGCGGGACTCTCGAGAGCTTCGGCCGGCTCTTCAAGAACGATCTCAAGCTCTATATCTATCCGCTCCAGCGCAAGGAGGGCGACCCGCTGCAAACCGTCAACACCGTCCAGGTAGCCTCGGAGCTTCGCCCCCTGTACGAGTACCTCTGCCGCCGCGGCAGCTTCGTCCACCTGGATAACTTCACTCCCAAGTACCTCTCCATCTTCTCCCGCGACGTCCTCAAGCGCATCGCCGAGGGCGACGAAACCTGGGACGAAACCGTCCCCGCCCAGGTCGCCGAAATGATCCGCCGCCGCGGCTTCTTCGGCTACAAAAAAGGTAACCTATAGCCTTTCCCATCACCCCCCCGCCATCGCCCCCGCGATAAAAAGCGGCTCAACCCCCGCCGCCACCCCCTCCGGCAGCACATAATCCACCCCCTCGTCCGACAAATCCTCCCTGCACGCATAAAACCGGATAAATGGTCTTCGCTGCAAGGTATCGCGATCCCGTATCGTCCCGCGCAGCACCGGGTGCCGCTCCTCGATCGCCCCCAGCACCACCCCCAGCGTAATCGCCCCGTCGATCTCCAGTTCCACCTCGCCGTCGATCCCCGCCAGCGTGCGCAAATGATACGGCAGCACCACCCGGATCACGGCAACGTCTGCGCCTCGACCGATAAAACAGCCGGCAGATCCCGCACCACTGCGTTCCACGTCTCCCCATTATCCGCCGACGCATAAACCTGCCCACCGGTCGTCCCAAAATAAACCCCGCACGGATCCAGCGCATCCGCGGACATCGCGTCCCGCAGCACATTTACATAGCAATCCTTCTGCGGCAGCCCCTTCGTCATCGCCTCCCACTCGTCCCCGCCCGTGCGGCTACGGTACACGCGCAATTTCCCCTCCGGCGGAAAATGCTCCGAGTCACTCTTGATCGGCACCACATAAACCGTCTCCGGCTCAAACGCGTGAACCTGGATCGGGAAACCGAAATCCGATGGCAAATTCCCGCTGACCTCATGCCAGCATCCCCCTCCGTCATCGCTGCGCATCACATCCCAGTGCTTCTGCATGTAAAGCACATCCGGCCGGGACGCATGCATGGCAATGCGGTGCACGCAATGCCCCACCTCCGCGTCCGGATCGGGCAACTCATACGGCGACTTCAGCCCGCGATTTACCGGCACCCACGCCTCGCCCCCGTCATCCGTCCGGAACACCCCCGCCGCCGAGATCGCCACAAAAATCCGCATCGGATTCCCGGGATCGAGAACAATCGTATGCAGCCCCATCCCTCCGGCTCCCGGCTGCCACAGGTCGCTCTTGGCGTTGCGCAGCGCTGGCATCTCACCCCAAGTGCGGCCCCCATCCGCCGTCTTGAACAGCGCCGCATCCTCCGCCCCCGCGTACACCAGGTCGGGATCGTCCGGCGAAGGTTCCAGGTGCCAGATCCGCTTGAACTCCCATGGATGTTGCGAGCCGTCATACCACTTGTGAGTCCCCGGGACGCCCTCGTACCGAAAATCATTCCCGACCGCCTCCCACGTCTTTCCCGCATCGTCAGACCGTTGGATCACCTGCCCAAACCAACCGCTCGATTGCGACGCATACAATCGGTCCGGATTGGCCGGCGATCCTTTGAGATGATAAATCTCCCACCCCGCAAAATGCGGCCCGCTGATTTCCCACTCCTCCCGTTTCCCATCCGAATTCAGGATGAACGCCCCCTTTCTCGTCCCCACCAATATGCGTACTCGGCTCATACGTTCCAATCATCGTGCCACAGACCCCGTGTTCATGAAAACAGATTTTGCGCCGATTCGATCACACGCAATGGAACACCGGCTCCTCCATATTTCCGGTGGATGCCTGTCAGGAAAACAGACTCGCGCAGAGACGCGGGTGCGCAGAGGATTCTGCTGCAATGAGAGAGAATGACATTGGCACACAGGTCCTCGAAGTGGCGATCAATGTTCACCTCAGCGTCTCTGCGGGACAAAACCACTGAAAACAGCGAAGCAGAACCCGTAGCCGAGTTCGAGAATGAACTGCTGCGACCGCTCGATGAGCCGGTCTTCCAGCTCGCGCTCTTTCATCGCGCGTCCAACGCCAGGTAGCTCAGCCCTACAAGACCGGTATGTCGCGGTGGAGCATCATCTCACCGTGACAGGCTGATATTTCCAGCCCCGACAGGACCGACGTAAAAGCCGCCGCCGATAATTTGATCCTGGTAGAGAACGCCGATGAATGCCGTGGGCGCACTCTGGCCGGGGTAGAGGAAAGAGCCTTTGAAGACCCCGGTCGCCGGGGTGAGGGTAAGTGCCGTCTGATCCTGGAACGGGGCGTTGACAGCGAAGGAATTGGCGGAAGTCAGGATCACCGCCTGAGTGATTTGCGCAGCTCCTGACACGGCCAAAGTGCCATTGGTGAAACCGGGGAGGGCGCTGCTCCCGGCTGCAGGCGGTGTGTATAGGGAGCCGATCACATTCAGGTCGGCGTCGATGGCCGCCGGGAATTTGCCCTTGGTCTGCGCCGGCTTGATCCACTTGAGCGTTCCGTTGAAGTCGGCGCCCGCGAGCTTTTGAAATACCAGGGTGCCGCACAGCGCGCCAGTTGCCCCCTTTGCCGCGACAGCGGGATAGCTCAAGGTCTCCTTGAGGGTGAACGCATCGGCAAACATGGAGCCAGTGCCGGAAATGGCTTCGCAATCGGCAAGCTGACCGGAGAAGACGACACCGCCGGTGCTATTGACCGTGAGTGTCGCATAGCCGGTACCCTGCGGCACGGAGGAGTCCGTGCTGGTTGGCTTCAGGAGGACGGTATAGGTCCCAGCATCGAGTCCCTCGGGGACGGCGAGAAAGGGCTTGGCGTACATGCCGATGAGGCAACCATTGGAGATACCGTTGAGCTGGGTGCCACTGGTGCTGCCGGGGTAATTGATACTTGTATATTTGCCGCCCGATAGCAGGAAGCCATGATAGTCAATATCATTGGAATCATAGTAATAGCCTACGATGTCGCTGCCGCAAATTCCTTCCGGGGTTGTATAAGGGGTGTTCTTTTTGGCCGTCAGCGGGAATTGCAGCGTGGTGTAAGTATTGGTCGAGAGGTCCCATATAAACCCTTCGTAATCGTTCATGTTGGGCCGGATAGTCCCGATAACGCTGTTGCCATATATCCCAGTGACGCCCGAAGCCCCGGTCACCTTTCCGGCGGGGTCCTGAAAGGTGGTGTAGGTCGTACTGGATAATGTTAAGAGGAAATTAGCGCTCCCGCCGCCCGGCGTGGAATATTGCCCTGCAACATAGTTGCCGGATACGCCGTATGGCATCGTGCCAAAACCATTTGCCGTCGGATCATCCAGCGTCTTGTATGTGGTACCCGACAAAATGAATCCGTGCGTTGCAGCATCGCCGCCCGTGTAATAGCCGACGATCTGGCCACCAGAAATGCCCGTGGCTTGTGTAAACTTTTGGCCAGTTGGATTTTCGGACGGATCATCCAGGGCGGTGTACTTGCTACCGTCATAGACAAATCCATGATAGTTACCCTCTTGATCTTCGTAAGTTCCGACAATTTTTCCGTCGGATATGCCCTGCGCGAAGGTCTGCAGGGAGTTCGGGACGTAGATCGTGGTAAAGCGGTACGTGGCCGATGCATGGTTCACCGCGCCAATCCACAGAAGAACAATGGAGAGCGCGGCCAGTTTCACGGTCCGGGGGACAAGGTGTCCCAATCTGGGGGATAGAGCATTACAGTCTGGGGGATAGAGCATTACAGTCTGGGGGATAGAGCATTACAGTCTGGGGGATAGAGCATTACAGTCTGGGGGATAGAGCGATTCATGCTCGTTTCATAGCATAACAACTGAGGGATGTATAGACCTTTTAATCGAATTCTCTTTCCTCCGCGTCTCTGCGGCCTCTGCGTTAATGATCCACCCTCCCCATCCGTCCATCCAGATCCAGGCGGCTCCCGCATCGATTGGTGCTTCGGTCAAGGGAAGTCCTGTTTTCGGTCCACGCCCATGGACGCTTCACCCTCTACTATTGGCCAAAAACCGAATGTACACCGTCAAGGACCAATGCTATAAGCGTCCGAACCGGATTTATCCATCGGCGCCGTTCAGACTACCGGCTGATGGGGCTTCTTCCGCAGGCTCAAGGCAATGCTTTCACCCCCCAGATTGAAGGCCGGCGATGAGATACGCGTTTTGGCGATCTCGCGGTCCCTTGGCGCGGTGATTCAACCTGGTGGTTTTGCGGAAAGTGACGTTGCATTCGCGACCAAGCGCCTCGAATCCATGGGGCTGACAGTAAGCTTTGGGCGTCATGTCAGGGAGTGCAACGAGCATCTGACCACCTCGCCCCGGCATCGGCTCGAGGATTTGAACGAGGCAATGATTTCCCCATCGGTAAAAGCGATCCTGGCCGTTACAGGCGGCATGGGGGCGTTGCAAATCGTTGACGGAATTGACTACCAGGAAATCTCCGCGCATCCAAAAATTTTCTGCGGTTACTCCGATGTCGGCCACGTCTTAAATGCGATTCTCGCTCGCTCAGGTGTTACGACTTACTACGGGCCGAACTTCACGACTTTCATGATGCGCAATGGAGCCGATTACGTGCTGGATCACTTCAAGAGGTGCCTCTTTACCGATGCCCCCATTGAAATAGAGCCCGCGGATAGGTGGAGTGAAGATGCGTGGCACAAAGACCAGGAGAATCGCAATTACCATGACGCGGACGGTTACTGGGCCATTCATGAAGGCGAAGCGGAAGGCAGGATCGTCGGCGGAAATTATTGGTGTCTGAACATGCTCCAGGGTTCGAGTTGCTTTCCATCCCTGCGCGAGACGATTCTATTTCTTGAAAGCCCGGCCAATGGGAAGGCAACCTTGATGGAATTGGATAACAGCTTGCGAGCGCTATCGCTTCAGCCGGAGTTTTCTGCGGTTCGGGCGCTTGTCTTGGGGCGCTTTGGCAGTCGTGGCGGCGTGACCTTTCAAAACCTGTCCGCGCTCATCGACCAGATTCCCGCCCTCCACCAGGTGCCAGTCATTGCGAATTGCGACTTCGGTCACACGACGCCGATGTTCACGCTGCCTATTGGAGGCCGGTGCAAAGTGAATGCGAGTCATCATAAAGCCTCCGTCATGTTCACAAGTCATTAATTCTGCGTCAAAGATCCCCCCTCTCCGCATTCGTCTCCCAACAACCGAATAATCTCTTGCCAGAACGCCTTCCCAATGCATCTTCCTCCCAAGGTGAAACCCTCCGCCCTGTTGTTCTTACTTCTTCTGGCGGTGCCCGCCGTCGGCCAGGTCTTAGTCCCTGCGAAAGAGGTGGCTGGCGCTTCCGAATACGGCCCCAAGGCCGTTCAGTTCTCCTCGCACGCCCTTCAGGGCAAACTCATCAAGCTCCAATTCGTCTGTCGTTCCTCCATTTTCGATAAAACCGCCGACGGCGGCGTGACCGGCGAAGTCGTCGACTCCCCCGGCACCCGCATCAGGATCGATGTCCAGGTGCCGAAACAGGCCGTCGCTTGGTTCATGAGCGTACCCACCACCTACGCCGGCGGTCCCCCTTTCTCCATTTACGCGCGCCTTTCCGTCGATAAATTCGGCGCTCCCGTGGCAATCCTTCTCGGCAGGCAACTCCATCCCGATCCAGGCGGGTCCCGCATCGATTGGTAACCTTCTCACCATGAAAGCCCTCCTCACCGGCTTCGTGTGCATGCTTCTTGACGCCATCGTCGCGTCGACGCTCCACGCCCAGGTGAACGTCACCACGTATCACAACGATCTTAACCGTACCGGGCAGAATTTGAATGAAACCATTCTGACACCGGCCAATGTCAATTACCTGAAATTCGGCCAGCTCTTTCAATACGCCGTCGATGGCGATGTGTACGCACAGCCTCTCTATCTCTCGGGTATCACCATTCCCGGGCAGGGCGTTCATAATGTCCTCTTTATTTGCACCGCTCATAACAGCGTTTACGCATTCGATGCGGACTCCAATACCGGCACCAGCGGTGGTCTCCTGTGGCACGTGAATCTCGGCCCATCCGCCGTTACCCCTAACAGCATCTTCGGGAATCGTTACGGCAACTATCAGGATATCGTTCCGGAAGTCGGCATCATCGGGACCCCCACCATCGATCCCGCGACCGATACCCTCTACGTTGACGCCTTTACCAATGACTCCGGCACCACCTACTACCACCGCATCCATGCCTTGAGCATCTTTGATGGCACCGAGAAACTCGGTGGCCCGCTCCTGGTTCAGGCTACCTTTCCCGGCACGGGAGTCGCCAGTTCCGGCGGCGTTTTGAATTTCGCGACGGAATACAGCAACCAGCGCCCCGCGCTCGCATTTTTCAACGGCCAGCTCTACGTCACCTACGCCGGCTACGCCGATACCAATCCTTACCACGGATGGGTGCTGGACTTTAAGACCTCCCCATCCCTTGCCCTCGCACAGACTTGGGTCTCCACCCCGGATAGCACCACCGCCCAGTTTGGCAGCAATGCCGGCGAGGGCGGTATCTGGATGGGCGGCGGCGGCCCCTGTGTGGATTCCACGAATAGCGCCCTCTATTTCGAGGTCGGTAACGGAATCTACGGCAACGCTACCGGTGGCTTTACCACTCCCACGGAATTCGGCGATTCCTTCGTCAAACTCTCCGGCACCAGTTTCCCTGCTTCCGGCGCCCAGCCTCTCGATTGGTTCACGCCTTACAACCAGGCCAGCCTCCAAAATGGCGACAGCGACCTCGGCGCCGGTGGCCCCATTCTACTCCCCAGTTCCGTGGCCTCCTCCGCTTATCAGCATCTCATGGTTGGCGCGGGCAAGCAGGGATTGATGTACCTCATCAATCGCGACATGATGACTACCGGCAACGCCCACTACAATTCCACCGGATCCACCGACCCCGTCCTCCAGACCCTCCAGATTAGCGGTGGTGCCTCCGTTTTCTCCACCCCCGCTTACTTCAATGGCTCCATCTATTACGGGGCCCAGACCGATGATATGCGGCAGTTCACCATCGCCAATGGCGTCCTCTCCGGCCCCATTACGTCGGGGACAAGGGAATTCGTCCATCCGGGAGTTACCCCCAGCATTTCCGCAAACGGCGCATCCAACGGGATCGTCTGGGGCACGGCATACGGTACTCCCGCCGTTCTTGTCGCCTACAATGCGAGCAACCTGGCCACGGAAATCTACAATAGCTCGATCGCCGGCAGCCGTGATCAACTCCCCAGTGGCGTAAAATTCTCCGTCCCTACCGTCGCCAATGGCAAGGTCTATGTCGGCGCCAGCCATGCCGTCGCCATTTTCGGCCTCTTCCCCGCTTCCACTTCGCCGCCTTCCGCTCCCTCTGGCCTCACCGCCCAGCCGGTTTCTCCAGTCCAAATCAATCTGGCGTGGACGGGCACCTCCGCCAATGCCAATGGCTACGAAATTTGGCGTTCCACCAATGGTACCACCTTCGCCCAGATCAATATCGCCTCCGCGAGCGCAACCTCCTTCCAGGATACCTCCTGCGCCGTCAATTCCACTTACTACTACGAGGTCCGCGCCGAGAACACTGATGGCGAGTCCGCCTATACCAATGTCGCCAGCGCCACCACTCTCAATAATCAGGCCAATGTCGGCCTCGTCGCGCACTGGACCCTCAACGACGGCTCAGGCGTCACCGCCGCGGACTCCGTCGGCGGCGACAACGGAACGCTCCTCGGCGAGGTCTCTTGGACCACCGGCATCCTTGGCGGAGCCCTCGATTTTCACGGTGGCGGCGCTGCTACCGCCCGCGTCTCAATCCCTGACGAATCCGCGATCGATTTTACCGCGGCGCAGAGCTTTACCCTTTCCACCTGGGTTCAGCCCGGCAATACCCCGGGCAAATACTCCGAGATGGTCTCCAAGTCCCGGGGGGGCTCCCCCTGGTACGAACTGGGTATCGATCCCAATAACAACTGGGTCTTCCGCGGCGCCGCTTCCGATGTCGAAGGCACCGCGGTCGCCTCCGGCTGGCACCATCTTGCCGCCGTCCAGAATGGCGCCGCCGGCACCCGCACGCTTTATGTCGATGGCGTCCCCGTCGCCACTGGACAGGCCCAGGCTGCCAATGGAACCGGCGAACTCGTGTTCGGCGAAGCCGATTCGGTCAGCGAGAGTTTCTCGGGCATCCTCGATGACATCCGGGTCTATGACCGCGCCCTCGCCGCCGCGGAGGTCGCCACGCTCGCCCAGACCACATGGACAGATTCCGATATCGGCAGCGTCGGCATCGCCGGCAGCGCCACGATTTACAACGGACTTTTCACCATCAATGGCGGTGGCGCCGATATCTGGAACGATGCGGACGCCTTCAACTTCGTCTATCAACCAATCAGTGGCGACTGTGTCATCACTGCCCGCGCCACCTCTGTGCAGGATACTAATGCTTGGGCGAAAACAGGCGTGATGATCCGTGAGACCCTCAATCCCGGCTCCGCCTTCGCCGATTGCTTCCTCTCCTACAGCTACGGGATCACGCTCCAGTGGCGCCAGGTCGCCAATAATGGCTGTGGCGGCGATAGTGGTGTGGTCGTTACCGCCCCTTACTGGGTCCGCCTCGCCCGCACCGGCAACGTGATCACCGGCTACGAATCCCCGGATGGTATCACGTGGACCCAGGTCGGCTCGGAAACCTTCACCATGGCCCCGGCCGTTTACGTCGGTCTCTGCACCACCGCACACAATAACGCCGATCTTTGCACCGGCACCGTCGATAACGTCACCGTCTCCACGGAGGGCTCCCTCGCATTCTCCAATGCCGAGTACACTGTCTCCGAGACCGGTACCAACGCCACCATCACTGTCAGCCGGACCGGCGGCTCGCTCGATGCCGTCAGCGTTTCCTACGCCACTGTTGCCGGTGGTCAGGCTGTCGCCGGGACCAATTACACCTCTGTCTCCGGAACGCTCAGTTGGGCCAATGGCGACGCCAGTTCGAAGACATTTACCGTCCCCATCCTGAACCCGAACGTTGCCGGCCCCAACTTATCCCTGGATCTCGCCCTTACCAATCCCGTCGGCGGCGCAACCCTTGGCACACTTTCCACCGCCACCCTCACCATCCTCGAGACTTCGTATAACGCATGGCTTTACACGGTATACGGCGCCAATGCGAGTAAGTCCTCTTACGCCGCACCCCTCGCCACACCTTCCGGCGATGGTGTCTCGAACCTCGTCAAATACGCCATGAGCGTGAACCCCGGCGCCAACGCCCAGGCTCAACTTCCCACAGTCTCAATCGTTAATGGCCATCCACAGCTCAGTTTCCAGTGGAATAACAGTATCTCGGATGTGACCTATGTCGTCCAGGCCTCCAGCCAGCCCGGCGGCCCGTGGACGCCTCTTGCCACTTACACCGCTTCCGCCGGCTGGGTCACCAATCTTACCGGAGTGACGGTCACGCCCGGCAGCCTCACCGGCATCGTTCCTTACCAATACGTACCGGTCGTGGTCACCGATCCGGCCACCCCCACCCCAGGGTCCAAACGTTTCTACTCCGTTAGCCTCACCCAGTAACAGACCGGCGCCATGAAATTCCGCGTCTGGTTCACTTGCGCCATCGCCCTCGCCGCGCACTCATTGATGGCCGCCACTTTTCCCGGCGACGTCACCGTCAATGGCGGCGTCCTGGAATCCAGCGCCGGCAACCTCCTTTTCACCGGTCGCGTCACCATCGGCTCCCGCGGCGCTTCCTTCATCACACGTTCCAGCGGCCACGACATGGTCCTCGATGGTGACCTGACCGGCAACGGGCTCTTGACTATCGACAACGCCGGCCCCGGCTCCGGCGGGACCATTCGTTTCACCAACGACCTGTCGTTCATGGGCACCGTGCGGATCAACGGTCCATCCCGCGGCTTCAGTGGCGGCCGGCTCTATCTCGGCGATGCAAACGCCCTCAATCAGGCCACCCTCGTCGCCGTCGCCGGTATGCGCGGCATCGGTTTCGGCCCGGGGATCAAGACTTTCTCCCTTGGCGGTCTCGGTGGTGATGCCAATATCGATCTTCAAGGCAAAATCCTCCGCGTAGGCGTCACCGGCACCGATTGCGTTTATTCCGGGGCGTTCACCGATTCCGTGGGTGGAGGCGAGGTCATCAAGGACGGCTCCGGCAAAATGACCCTCACTGGCAATGAGAATGTCAAAGTAAGCATATATAACGGCGCCCTCATCATCAATGGCACGGTCCCTGGCGAGATCAAAGTCGGCAACCCCCGCATCCCTCTTGCCCCCGCCACCCTCGAAGGCAGCGGCACCATCGGAAACCTCCTCCTCCAAACCCCCGGCGCCATCGTCCAGCCCGGCATCCTCACCGTCCGCAACTTCTCCATGATCCCCGGTTCCACCCTCTCCATCCGCCTCGGCGATCAGATCCGCGCCTCCGGCCAATTCAGCCTCTTCGGCAACCTGCATCTGTCCACTTCCAACGGATTCTACACCAGACCCGGCCACGCCTGGTACCTCATGGTCACCACCTCCCACTCCCCAGTCCTCGGCCGCTTCACAAACCTCCCCACAACCGAACTCACCATCTCCGGCCACCGTTTCCGCATTAATTACGCCGCCACCCAAAACGACCCCGCTGCCACCACCGGCAACGCCATCGCCCTCATCGCTCTATCAGGGACTTAGTTCGCACTCCCTTGCCTTGGGTGCCAATCCGCCTTATGATTCAGCCATGTTTCCTGCCCATTCGATCATGCGATAGCCCCGCACAGTGCGGGGCGATTGCCATGATCAATGACAGAAGAATCCTTCGAGAAGGAATACGGGCGCGCTTTGCGCCGCCATTACCTCGCCCGCGCCAAGGCACGCGCTTTCGCCGTCGCAAAGTTAACGTTCGACCGTCGCCTGTGGCTGGTGTCGGACGCCGAATTGGAAGAAATCCGCCGGCGTGAGGTGGTGCGCTGCTATCGAAACCGGGCCTGTTCCTGCCAGATGTGCCGCAACCCCCGGCGAGTCGGATTTAACAAAATAGAGCGCCTGACTCTCGCCGAACGTAGGGCGCTCAACTCATTCCGGGAGCAGACAGATGATCCGCCAACTGCAGTAGTCTGTTAGCGGGTCCTCTAACCTTTGCCTACCTGCACCTGAAAGCGGAGGGAAACCATATCCGAAGCCGAACGGTGCCATCGAGTGCGTTCAGCCTGCCAACTTTTCTGGCCAGCCACAGCGAACCCACGGAACTCGGCGACTGGCGCCTGGTTCCATGAGTTCGCCAGCCCCCCACCACGGCGGCTCGCCGGCCATTTCCCCATCCGTCGAGCAGCGTCCCATGCGTTCGATTGTAGCCGTTCCCTGGGAAGTCAGGAATACGCACAAAGGCGAGTGGGGAACGGTGCGGCATTTGCTGCGGTACCGTGGGGCAATCGAATTTACGCCTGGAGGCTGGCCAGGTGTTCGTGCCAAAGCCGCGAGGCGGAACAACGGTTCTCGACACCGATGCGTGCAAAAATCTGCTCCACATGCTTGGCGATCGTCCTGGGCTTCGCACCGAGGATCAGTCCAATTTCCTCGTTCGATTTGCCCTCGGCGATCCAGTACAGAACCTCGCCCTGGCGGGGAGTGAGGCCGAAATGTTTCGCCATTTGCCCGGCAGTCACCACGGTCCTTTCTTCGAAGTGCAGTTGGTATCGGTTTTGGTACGGAATGGCCGCCAGCCTGACAGTGAGCCGCTGACCCTGCGCCTCCAGAAGCAGTGGCCTGAACGCATCCAGTTTCCCGGCCATGGCGATATTTTCGAGCAACCAGCCGCGGTACGGTTCGGGCAGCACCCGCCCGTCGAGCGAATCCCGGAGGCGGTATCGCGCGATGAGCACGGATGCCTTTTCCGTGGCAAAATGAATTCGGGCGTCGGGATCGACCTCGACCACCGCAACGGACGAGAGGGCGGAATCCCGGTGCGAGATGGCATTTGCGCGCGCCCAGGCTTGTGTAAAATGAGGAACCAGCAGCGTCATCAAATCGCGCTGCTCGCTCGTGAAATCGAGAGAAACCCGATTGACTGAAAATCCAGCCATCGAGGCGTCGGAAATTGGGAACATGCAGCCCACCTGGTAGTTGAAATTCGTGGGCCGGAAGACGTGGTTGTACAGGTTCGTCGCCCGCCATTGACGATGGCTGGATACATCCGACAATCGCACGGCATCGGGCGTCTTCGTGTTCAGGATGTGATTCACGCTGGGGTGCTCTCCCAGGTAGGCTTCAAAAGCCTGCATCGTGTCATCGTCAAGTTGATTGGGGGCGGATATATTCACCACCCGCGCGCCATGGAATTCGTTGTAAGCAACACAATCTCCCGGTAGCAGCTTTTCCAGGGCTTCGATGGTCGCGTGGGGAATCGATGGCAAATCCAACGGCGAGTGAATCAGCAGCAACGCCTCGGAGAAGGTTTTGAGCTGCATGGCATTGAGATTCGGATGCTTTTTCCGATGGGATCTTGCCATACCCCGGATTCTAGCGCCGTTGCCACGACCGGCGCAAAAGCATTTTCGGCCGGTCGATGGCGATTGAAGCCGCCGCGTGCCCACACATCCCTCATTCCCGGCGGGTGGTGCATTTTACCGATTGCCATGTAGATTGACACAGATGTTTGAAATCAAAGCCCGGGAAAAAATAGTGGAACGCGCGCTCCTGGTGGGCGCATATATCGATCCCCTCCAAAAAGCCGATGCCCGCAGCCTGCTCGAGGAGCTCGAGGACCTGGTCAATACCCTGGGCATCCCCATAGTGGATCGCATGCTCGTCGCATACCGCGAGAATCAGGCACGGTACCTGATCGGCTCCGGCAAGGCGCAGGAGATCGCCGATATCGTCAAAGAACGCGAATGCGACGTAATCATCTTCGACAACGAACTCTCCCCCGCCCAGCAGCGGAATTGGGAGGAACTTTCCGGTGTCACCGTGGCGGATCGCCAGGAGATCATTCTCGATATCTTTGGCGCCCGCGCCCGTACCCGTGAGGCACGCATCCAGGTCGATCTGGCGCGCATGGAATACTCGCTGCCCCGTCTTTCCCATGCATGGAGCCATCTCGGCCAGCAGGGAGGCGGCATCGGCGCCAAGGGCGAGGGCGAGAGCCAGCTCGAGCAGGATAAACGAAAAATCCGTGGCCAGATCGACCGGCTCAAGCGGGAGTTGGATCACGTGCGCCGTGCCCGCACCACCCAGCGCAAGGATCGCAAGCGCACTCCGGTCCCCAACGCCGCCATCGTGGGATACACCAATGTCGGCAAATCATCCCTCCTCCGCAGCCTGACCGGCGCGGACGTCCTCGTGGAAAACAAGCTCTTCGCCACGCTCGACACCACGACCCGAAAAATCGCGCTGCCCAATAAACAGCCCCTGCTTCTAACAGATACCGTCGGATTTGTGCGCAAGCTTCCCCATCAACTCATCGAGTCCTTCAACGCCACCCTCGAGGAGGCAGCCTTTTCCGATTTCCTGATCCATGTGCTCGACGCCTCCCAGCCAAGCGTGATGGAGTTTTATAACACCACCATGCAAGTCCTTGGGGAACTGGGCGCCAATACAAAGCAGATGCTCGTGGTCTTCAATAAGATCGACAAGGTTGAAGATCCGGCCGCCCTTGCCAATCTGCGCAACCATTTTCCCGATGCCGTCATGGTCTCCGTGCAAACCGGTGCCGGAATGATCGAATTGGTCGATCGAATCTCGGATTTTGTGCGAAAAGAAACCGTGACCGTCCAGTTGCGAATTCCCGCCGCCCGCGCGGACTTGCTTGCCCGCCTGCATCGCGAAGGAATCCAGGGAGCGATCCGTTACGAGGAAGCCTGGACTTGGGTAACCGCAACCATGCCCACCGCCGCCCTCGATCATTTCGCCCCATTCCTCGCCGTCGACGCGCCCGTCGGCGAAGAGGCAGCCGCTACGCCAGGAGAGCGTTGACACACGCTCACTGGCCAGGAACCTGGCGCGGGTGGCCCGTTCGAGTCAAGGAGCACGGAAGCTCCACCGTCTTTGGTCCCCCATTTCCTTTGCGTCCCAGCCTAACTTAGGAGGAGTGGGAGTTGCACACCGCCGGATTCAGCATTGCGGATACTTCGAAATCCGGTTTTGTTTCCCGGACGATGAGCAAGGCTTCCAAACTTCGCCCTTGTCCCGCATTGGGCCGCGACATCACTCCCGCGGACTGCGGCGAGCAACGCCAGAGCCGCCTCGCCTGTCCCGAAAATTGCCCGCACAACCCCTTCGCCCCTGCCAATTACTCCCAGTTGCTCGAAATCGAAGACCGCATGGATCGCAAGACCATCGAAAAATTCGTGGCGCTCACCCCGAATAACCTGTCGTTCGAAGTCGATCTCGCCCGCGCGGAGCGGGGCAGCATTCATGCCGTGCATGCCCTCTTTGCATGGAATCTTTTTTTTGCCACGGACGCCAGCCAGGCTACTTTCGCCGAACGTTGGGAAAGAATCGGCCTGGACGGCCTTAAGAACGATGAGCGCATTCTTCTGCGCGGCAAGGCGCTCATGCGCGTCGCTTTGCTGGAAATTCATCGCGTCACCGGCAGCGGACTCATCGAGGCTGTCGATTTGTTGGCGCCCGACCCGGTGCCATTCATCCTTCAGGATCGCAGCCTTGCGCAAATAGCGGTACGTTTCACCACCCTTCTCGCCTGGATTTTTCCCCTGCCTCATTTCTGGCGGTTGAGCGGGACCGCTGTAACCGTTCCGGATATGGCGCAATTTAGCGCGCGGGAAATCGTCCACGAGATCGTACGGCATCTCGGAGGACCCTCGGCCGAGCCGGAGATGCGGCGCTGGCTCGCGGAACACTTTGTTGAATTCAGCACAGCGCAGGATGCCGTCGCCCAATTGCGCCGTCGTCGGATACTGACAGGAATGGATGCCAGGTTTGGCAAGGCTGTCTATGAGGTGCGCGCCCTTTTCGCCCAGTGCCGGAAATGGCTGGACACATTGCCGGACGTGAGTCGGGACGCCCTGTCCGAACCGGAACGCGACGAAGGTTTTGTCGAGGCGCGCGTCTGGTTCGATAGTACTGTGTCCACGAAACATCTGCCGCTGCCTGGTGGCCAGATGGTGCTCGGCAGGATTTTGCTCGGACAATCGCATTGGCGTTTGGAAGCCATTGGCTCGGATAGGCTATCCCGCCTCCGCCAACTGTTTGAGCATCACCTCGGCGACCGCGTTCGCTTCTCCAGTGAGCGCATCGACGACCTCGGGATACAGATGAGCGCCCGGAGCACCCCGGTGGACGAATCTCTCGCGCCTCCGTCGCTGCTGCAAACTGCGGAAAAGATGATGTTGAGCTCTTCCCGCTCCCCAGCCTTGCCTCCGGGCGTCTCGCCGGATGAAGCGGAGAATGAGGTGATGCTCGCCGCTGAGCGGGCGTTCATCGAGGACAACATTCCCGCATTGGAAGGCCGCACACCCCGGGAAGCCGCCCGTGACCCCGCTTTGCGGCCAAAATTGGTTCAACTCATGAAGCAGCGCCTGCGCCTCCATGACGAGCGCAACCTTCAAAAAGGGCTCACCGGCGATATCAACTGGATGCTTCTCGAACTCGATCTACGCGAACTCATTTTCGACCCGCCGCCGATGCGTGCGCCGATAACGCCTTCGCAGGAGTCCGATCCCGGCGACCAGGAACCGGCAGATGACGGCGAAATCTCCATCCGCGGCGCCATGCGTCCGCCGCCTCCGCTATTGCCGGCCGAACCCTTTGATTTTGATGAGGCCATGGATCGCCTCCAGGCTGGCATCGACGCATTTGAAACAGCAGCGGAGGCGGACGCCGAACTCTACGCCAGCGGATCCACCATCCTGGACGATGCGGAGGAACTCACGCTCGAAGACCTCACGGAAAATGAATTCTGCTTCGCCGTCCCATTCCTGATTCAAACTTGGTTTGCATTGGTTCCCCCAGGGTGTCGCTCACCTGCGATTGGCCTGCGCGATCTCGAGCCGGTCTTCGTCCGCAACATCGAGAAGTTCCAATCCGGTGCAATAGCGAAAACCCTGAAAGATACGGAATCCTTTCTCCAGACCGGACCCCAGCCTGCCATGATGATGGCCCTGCTCGATGGTCTTCTTGACGCTGCCAGAACCGCGCCGAAGAAAATCCGTCCAACGGTGCGTGCGCAACTGACGACTATGGCATTGTTGGCTTCTCTCCTGGAAATTCTTGATAAAGCCCTGCGTCCACAATGAGCCCTGACGATGGGTTGACGATAAGGTCTCCGCAATGTGAACAGCAAAGATTTCAATTTCAAATCTTCGCGCCTTCGCGTGAGGCTCATTTTTTGTAATAAATCCTCGTTAACTTAAACTGCTCAAAAAGGCGGCATCGGAACAACTTTGGAGCCCCTCTTCTCTGCGCCTCTGCGCTAAGATTCCCCCTCGGCTTCGGTCAAGACGTGCCATAAAATGAACGAAAGGCACAAATATTTGTTGACAAATGCTAAATAATATGCAAGGATGATCTTATGTCAACGACCATCTCTCAATCTCTTCAATCACTCTTCGAGGATCTTCGCAAACCACTGACGCCTTCCCGGTATATGCCCGACAAGGAATAACTGTCAGGGATAAACACACATCGTCAGCCATCAGCACATCAACTTTTAAAAAACCATCTCCCAATGTCCCTTAACCGAAAACCGCGTCCAGACTCCCGCATGCGCCGTCTCACCCCGGAGCAACAGGACACCGCCTTCGCCCACTGCCAGACCGTCTCGATCCGTGACGGTGTCCGCTGGCTCAAGGAGCAATTCGATCTCTCCATCAACAGGAATTCCCTCGGCATCTGGCTCCAGGAACAACGCGTCGAGCGCTCCATGGCCGCCGAACTCGCGGAACTCCGCGAAAACCAGCAAGCCTCCGTCTTCATGACCGGAGCCGCTGGCCTATCCTCCACCCCCATTACCGCCGCCAACAGCGTCCTCCTCGCCAACGCCGTCTTCAAGGAATTCAGAAAACCGGTCGCCGAACGCGACGAAAATCGCCTCATCCGGTACATGGTCCTCGCCCTCAAGGCACGCGAACTCGAAATCAAGGCCAGCGCCGTCCGCGTGAATTCGCAACGCTTTCGCTCCGGCGCTCCCGGCAAACCCGCCAATTCCTTCGATGACCCCCAATCCGACGGAGACGTCGACCCCGACGAGCGCGATAAAATGGAAAAGGCCATGATCCTCGTTTTTGGCGAAGAGCCCCATGGCTTCAAAAGCGATTCTGGTCTCCCCGTCGTCGAAACCGAGTGGCAGCAAAGGCAACGGACCTCCTCCACCCAACCCCAGTGAACTCACTCCCTCTTCAATCCGGATCGCCAATGGAGCCTAGGGGATTCGAACCCCTGACCTCCTCAATGCCATTGAAAAAAGGGCATTTTTTGCCCATTTCTGCCCACCTCTGACACCCCCCGTCAGCCCATGCCAAGTTTCTTATCCTACAGGAGTTCCGCAATATTTTCAGACTGTCACACTTTGTCAGCAAAAGACCCTCTACGCCGACCCCGGGTTACAAAACGGTGACAAAAATTTCGAGGGGTTGAGCAACTCATGTTGGTGAGAAATCGCTTCCAAGTCATCGATTTTTCCCCGGCATGTGCGTCTTTGTAACCAGTCGCCCTAATACGGGGTTGACCGTCTCACATTTTCGAAAAAATCTCCAAGCACCGCAAGCATCAGGATTTTTCCAAGACGCTGCCGTCGGCTCGGAGCTCGATTCCACCCAGTGCGGTCCCTGAAGTTCATGGGTGATTGCAGGGGAGGGGATTTGGGTGCATTATTCCTGCGCCTTGGAATCTCGCCCGCCCGGGCCGGACTCCTCGGCAGACAGCAACAGGAAACCAGATTCAACACACCCACGATTATGGAGGTAAATTCCAGCATCCGATAGTTGCACCTGCCCACACAGGCAAGAGTAACGAAAAGTGTCAGAATCCACGCCCAAGCTCGCCGTGAAGCTTCGAGAAGCAGCGGCAATGTTGAGCATCAGTGAACGCACCCTATGGAGAAAAATCAAAAGCCGAGAAATCGCGGTCTGCCGCGCTACCAGGCATGTCACGATCTCCGTAAAGGAGCTTGAACGATTCTTAGCGAGAACAACGATGAAGCTGTAGTCAGCGAATCGGGTAGGCCCAGGTGAAATATCCTGGGCCTATTTTTTGCCCTGCGGCGCGAACCCGGCCCACCCGCCGTAAAAAAGCATCCCTGGAGTGAGGCGTAGCCAATTTCATTTTTCCGATCCTCCGCGCACTGGAAAATTGGAAAACTGGAAAAATCGAGTCGGGGCCGGGGAGGCGCGCCCTCCCTGACGCTGACCGCAATTTCTGTGGCCGGGCCTCCTGCGGGCAACGTTGCACCAAGACGATCCGGGGGAAGCGGAAAAAACCGTTGAAAATCCATTTGACAGAAGGCGCAAATGGGTGGAGCTTCCGTTCGCGATTCGGGAAACCGGATCGCATAAACATCGCGAACTCGCAGTTTAAATCGAGATTTGCGGTGTTGCGGTGCAGGTTTTTAGATTCAAATTTTTTTATTCCGGCCCAATAGGGTCGCAGATAGAGGGCGATTCCGTCCTCGATATTCCCGAGTTGATGCTCATGGGCCTTGCCTTGGCCCTGTCGTGTCGTCGTGGGGCTTTTGCTCAGGACGGTGCGGCAAAGCATCTCGACGCCGCTGGCAATGATGCCGTCCCGATTTTTTCTGTGGGTTCTCGAAAAACCATGAACCTAAATTGAACACATCAACTGAAGTAAACGACGGCACTCTAGCCGACAAAAAGAACGTGGCTGGTGACCAGCCGCAAGATCAAAACCCTACCCCGGT
>Ga0302319_10008135_pt1 | contig 20491 bp, 17 predicted proteins | sample Bog_T0_2_FD_203319 | JGI IMG/M metagenome (GOLD analysis project Ga0302319, IMG submission 203319) | Peat permafrost microbial communities from Stordalen Mire near Abisko, Sweden - Bog_T0_2 | ecosystem: Environmental > Terrestrial > Soil > Wetlands > Peat | place: Sweden: Abisko, Stordalen Mire... | reverse complement strand
TCCACCTAATGTCCTCTTGCGGATGTTCACAACAAAATCGTGGCCGTCATCCGGAGCAGTACGACTTGTGTTGGCAAGTTAGGCGACTTCAATGAACGTTGCAGCACAAATGCCCCATGCCCCGTTCTTGCGCCTTTTTTCTGGCGCAAGAACGGGATACCTCAACTCTCGACCAGTCCCGTTCGTCAGGAGCAAATAGGGTTACGATGTCTTTCAAGGAGTCAAAATCAATATGATTTTGAAATCCGGTTTGCAGAGAAAAATAACAGTTCCGCTTGCCTTTCGTTTGAGCCTTGCAGCGGCCCTGCTCTCACCCTTTGCCGGCCAATCCGCCCTCGCGCAACCAGCGCCCGATTTCCCCGGCAAAGACTGGCAGCTTGTCTCGCCAGAATCGGAGGGCTACTCCTCAAAGAAGCTCGAAGCACTGCGCGCATGGCTTGCCGCAGGACCCACTACGTCAATGGTGATCATTGTCCACGGGCACATGATCTTCAGTTACGGCGATACGGCGCTCGTCAGCAAAATCGCGTCCGTCCGTAAGAGCATACTGTCTATTCTGTATGGCAAATACGTAGACAACAAAACCATCGATCTATACAAGACTGTAGAGCAACTTGACTTGGAAGAACCGGGCAAGCCGTTCCTTCCGATTGAGAAAAATGCCACGCTGGAACAGCTTCTTGCAGGCCGCTCCGGCATCTACCTGTTGCCCAACGACGGTCCTCCGGAAAAAGATCTCATCATAGCCTCGCAACCGCGCCGCGGGTCGGAGTTTCCCGGCATGTATTTCCATTACAACGACTGGGACTTCAATGCCGCCGGTACCGCCTTTGAAAAGCTCACCGGCAAGAACATATACGACGCTCTTGAAACCGACCTCGCCCAGCCTATCGGCATGCAGGACTTCGATCGCAGCAAGCAGAACAAAATCACCCATGAAGGTCAAGTGCACCCAGAGTATGCGATGTATCTTTCAACACGCGACATGGCCCGGATCGGTCTGCTCATGCTGCGCGGGGGCAACTGGGCCGGCAAGCAAGTAGTCCCCAATAACTGGTGTGGACAGTCGCTCACGCCCACGACTCCATTTGAGGAGATGAACCCACCGTATCTGCGCTCACTCGGAGCACCTGAAAGATGGGGCTTCGGTGACATGTGGTGGGCCTGGGACGCGGGCGTGTTCCCGGGCAATATCTACATCACCCCTTTTCAAGGCGCAGACGAAGCCCGCGGTACCGCTGGCCAATACATAACCATTCTCCCGGCAAAGGATATGGTTCTTGTCCACAAGGTCTTAATAGACGTATACCCGCAACCTGCAATCAACCAGGAAGAATGGGACACCATCACAAACATGGCCATCTCTGCGACCTGCTCTGGATCTTGCCGCTAAGGTCGCCGCCCCACCCCGGGCTGCAATTGGGAAAACGCACTCGGAGTGGGCCATGGCTCTTTCATTCCACGATTGCCTTGTTACTTCTTATCATCGACTGCAACGTTATGCGTCTGCGCGATTTGTTCGATTGCCTGCAGATGCTGCGCGATCACGCTAGTATCTTGTTTCGCGGCCTGCTGCAGGTTCGGGTCTTGCGCCGACTCGGAAGCAGACTTGAACTCCTTCACGTCCTGCCGCTGATCCTTCACGACCGCCTTGATGTATTCCTCATCGAACTGAGGCCCTGAAAGTGTCTCCATCTTTGCGATGAGTTGCCGTTCCTTCTTGGACGGTTCCTTCGGCTCGCGGATGTCGAGCTTATCAGCGATCGGCTTCAACTGATCGTTGAGGCGCGTGCGATTCTCCACCATCTTTTGCCCGAATTGCTTCACATCCTCGCTCTGAGATTTCTGTTGAGCCAATTGTCCCAGTTGCACTTCAGCCGCATCGCTTTCCATCACTGTTTGCACGAATGCCTGATCGGTTGGAGAGGCGGCATTGTTCATGCCGACTGTCCCCATGCCATTGCCTGGAGTTGGTTGCTGTCCAGGCGCTTGTGTCGGCATGGACTGTTGCTGTCCCGCTCCGCTGCCAGGTTGCATCTGTGCTAATGCTGTTGTCCCTGCGAGCAGTGCGGTCGCGGAAAACATCAAGATCCTGTTGCGTGTTCGATTTGTATTCATGCGAATGTCCTCATTTCTGCTGAGTACGGGAGTTAGTGCCGTTGTGCCATGATGAGCTATTTTGATCTTAGTTTCATCATGTATTGAAGACTAACTCGTCAACTAACATTGGATGCCGCCGTTTCGAAAGCGAGTTGTCTTGGACCCCTCTTGACTGGGCTGGTAGCTGTAACCTCCTGAAACATAACCCCAACATAAATCGCCACGCAGGTGCCCGTTTCGAGGTATTGGTAAGTTTCCCATATGTTGCGCCGATACGTAAAATAAGCTGTTTCTGACTAATAGAAACAAACGACAATAGTTAATTGAAATAAGTGAACAGAGTTTGGTCAAATGAACTAAGTCAGCAGGTGTTGACGCAATATCGACTTATTGCCCGAATCGTTCTATTGCATTTTTCCGGCCCTTGTAACTCTGTAAATGACAAAATGCCCGTTCTCCTTTTTATGGTAATAGAGAGATTGTTCATCTGGAGAAAGAGTAGGGCCTTCAACGAACCCTGCAATGGCCACCAAACGAACCGGCTTGCCAAATGGCTTTGTCTTATCAGCTCTCGCCGCCATGTAAACAGCAGGCCCGCTTGGCCCGACGCGCGTAAAGAAAATCTCGCACTCGGATGCCGACGTTGCGGGCGCATAATTCAATGCATTGCTATTCACTGACTGCAGAATTGCCACGCTCGCGTTATCCCGAACGAAACCATTGCCGACCCTTCGAGCGAACAGGATGCGAGCATTTTTCGGCTGGCCCAGAAAACTGAATTCGCTCTCCACAAAGTAAAGCGTATTCCCATCCGCACTTATCTCTGCATCGAAATTCACAATTCCCGGCTTCGCCAGCGAGACACCCGGAACCAACTCAACACCGGTGATAACGCCTCCGCTAAACCTGCCCCTATAGAGCGTAGACGCGGTCTTGTCATAACTGCGGTTTGAAACAAAATAAAAATTGTCATCGCGGTCCATCGATGGGACGCCTTCAAGTGCCGATGTATTTACACCCTGCAATTCGCCGCGATATTTGAAATGCAGGTCGTCAACCCGCTCCGCCCAATGCAGATTGGTATTCACCTTAGGCTCATTGAGATTGTTGAAGAATAGATATTTCCCATCGCGGCTGACAAAAGGTTCCATCGCGTCGTCGTTGTAGCCCTCAATGATGACGCGCTCCGGAATCTGGAAAGCATTCGATGTGTAGTCGGAAACGTCTTCGATGGGATGATGCCCGCAGCCCGCGATTACCGCAAAGGTGACGACCGAAAAGAACATATTCACCAAACGCGACACAGGTGCTCCTATCTCCGATTACACTACGCCCGCTGACTAGCCGCAGGCTATATTCTTCTCCGCTCAAATCAACCCCGGCACAAGCGCCCAAGTGTCGCGTCGATAGGAGTCGTACTCCGCGCCGAAGAATTCGCGCAGCCTCGCTTCTTCGAGTCTGAGTTTGCGGAAATATGCGAATAGCGCGAGAGCAAAGCCAGCAACCGCAAGCCAGGTGCCGGAGACAACTGCCGTGCCTGCGTACATGGCTAGGAGGCCGGTGTAAATCGGATGCCTCACGAATCTATAAGGCCCGGACCGGATCAACTGATGTTCCACTTTGATGGAGACTTCCCCGCTCCAGTTGCGGCCGAGGCTGCGCCGTGCCCAGATTGCGATAGACAAGCCGATCAACTCCACAGCCAGGCCCGCGGCGATGGTCAGATACGAGACCGGGAGAAATCTTCCCAGCGCACGAATCTGGACGATCTCCAGGACCAGGGCGAGGTTCCCCAGCAGAACATGAATCCCGCGCGATGACTTGGACTCCGAACTGCTAGCCGCAGCCACGTTCTTCGCCGCTGCCTCCCAATAGAAACTGAACAGCAACCACGGAATTACGGCGCAGATCAATTGCACACGGCCCAGAGGCGTGTTGATCATGCCAAAATTGCGGACGCTGGCGGCTGTGGTTTCGTTAAAGTGCACGACCAAAGCGGCGGCCATCGCCGCACCCAAAGCTGACCAGAGTATCAATTTCTTTCGCTGCATTTTACGTTTCTCACCGACTCCGCTTCTACTAATCGCTAATCACTGTCTCACCCTACTTATCAAAGAACTCCCCATGCCCGCCATTCGCCCACGGATCGTATTTAGCGGCGAAGTTGGCGCGGGTCTTTACAGAAGGATGGTTATATTCCCAAAACTCAATCAGCGGACTCGGATTCGGATCTTCCAGCCATGCCTCGCCCAGGGCCTGAAACCCAGCAACGGCGGTCTTCTGTGGATCGGGCACGAGACCGTGGATCGCCTCCTGCCCATACACATCGGCCTCGTGCTCGAAGTGACGGCTGAAAGTGTTGCCCACCGGTTCAAGAACAAATCCCGCAAGAGTGATTGCAAAAATGAGAATCACGAATCCAGCGCGCGTTGAGAGCGGAGCCGTAGCAACATCGTGTCCCTGGAGCAGCCAGCTATCCCCAAAGCGGCGCGCAAGCCACGCGGAAAAAGCAGCGCACCCCCAGTAAACGAAGAACAGCGCAATGGCCAATCCAGCCAGCTGTTTCGGAATGTGATTGAGGATGTAGTGGCCGCTCTCATGTCCGAAGATAAACATTACCTCGTCGTCTGGAATCCTCCCCGCGGTCGTGTCCCACACAACGATGCGCTTCGTGGCGCCGATGCCGTTCACATACGCGTTCAAGCCGTTAGTCTTCAAACTTGCCTTCATGAGAAACATACGGTCCGGCGGAATTTCGGTGCCAGTGCGCGCGACTACCGTCTCCAGTTTGTCCACCAGTGCAGCGTGATTCAGAGTTAGCGGCTCGTATTTGTTGAAGATGGGTTCGAAGAGCGGAGCGACCAGCAGCGAGACAATCAGCAGCGGCAGCGTCACCAGCCAGATCCCAAGCCAATACCGGCGCGGCCAGCGGCGAACGATCCAGTTAAAGAGCAGCAGAACCGGAGTGGCAAGCAGAACCGTAACTCCGAGGGCTTTCGCCTGATCGCCCAGCCAGCCTCCCCAGCCTTGAATGCTGATGCCGTAAGAACGGCTGACGCTATGGCCGTACAAGTCAAGCGGCAAGTTAGCCAGCGTGATCAAAATGAGTAGCACCGCAAAGAAAATGAACCCCTGCAGCCAGCGGTGCGGAGAGACGCGGTGCGTCCATGCTTCGATCCGGGCGGCGGTGCGGGTAGCCAATAAGAGCCATATGACGCCAATACCCCACAGCCCGTAAACAATGTCCATGATGTTGCGGATTCGATTGATGGCAATTGCCTTGGCCAGCTTGTCCGGCGGCAGCGAATAGGCCTGCGTAGTGGCCGGAGCAGCCTGGGCAGTGGCTGTCTGTGCCGGCGTTTCCTGGGCCCGGCAAAAGGCAGGCGCCAGGCAGACGAGAAGCGCTGCGAAGCAAAATGACATCAATCCGTGACGTCTAAAAGTCATGCGGTTTCCTCGTGAAGGCAGCCGACTCTGAGAGAATCGAATCTACAGATGCTTAATCCAGAGATTTCCCAGTCTATGACAAATCATCCCCTAGCCGCCACAGGGCGGTTTGTACCCGGTTCTGTCCGGGCGGCTTGTTTATCCACGGCTCTCGCTTTCACCGCAGTTATTCCTGCATTCTCCGCCAAGCCGAGCGCCCAGCCGCAAACCACCCCCGTCCTCCTCGATGCGATGACGACCGAGTTGCACCGGGCCTTTACGTCGCTGGGAAAAGGCGGAGATGAAAAGCAGCTTCCGCCTTATTTCCTCAGCTACTCCGTCAGCGACGCTAGTTATGTCGGCATTCGCGCACAATACGGTGCGGTGGTAGACAACGCCGCTAACCATGTTCGCGTGGCAGACGTTCAAGTGCGTCTGGGCGATGCGAAGCTCGACAACACGCATGGCAATCACCGCGGGTCGGCCGTCAATAGCGCGGAACTGCCGTTGACAGACGACCGTGAGGCATTGCAGCGGACTCTATGGCTGGCCACGAACACGGGCTACGGCACGGCGCTCGACAACTATCTCCGCGTCAAAACTGAGTCGCAGGTCCGGGCCAAGGAAGAAGACTCATCGCCCGACTTCAGCCAGCAGTCGCCGCAGACCTATATCGGCAAGCCTGCTCCGCCGGTAGTGGTTGACCGTGCCGCCTGGGCCAGCCGCGTCGCCAACCTGTCAAAGATCTTCCGCGACTACCCGGACGTCTACCAGAACGCAGTCATGCTCACCGTCCAGAATGAGACCGACTACTTCGCCTCCTCCGAAGGTTCGCAGTTGGTCACGCCTCATCTCGCAGCGCGCCTGGTCGTTTTCGCCGTAACGCGCGCCGATGATGGAATGGACCTCTTCCGCGCGCAGACGTTCGAAGCCGAGACAGTTGATGGTTTGCCCGCGCAGCCAGAGCTGGAATCAGCGATTCGCGAACTAGGCAAGAGCCTCGAAGCCTTGCGCAAGGCCCCCCTGACTGAGCCGTTCGATGGACCGGTAATTCTCAGCGGTCGCGCAGCTGCCGTCTTCTTCCATGAGGTGCTGGGCCACAGGCTTGAAGGTCAGCGCCAGCGCGGCGATGAAGAGGGTCAGACATTTACCAAGGAAGTAGGCCAGGAAGTGCTCCCCAAGTTTCTGTCAGTAGCCGACGATCCCACGCGCACCACCTTCGGTACAACCTGGCTAAGCGGCAGCTACGAATATGACGATGAAGGCCAGAAAGCCAAGCGCGTAGACCTCATCGACAACGGCGTGCTGAAGACATTTCTCATGTCGCGCTTGCCCATTGCCAATTTCGCCGAATCAAATGGCCATGGCCGCGCGCAAACAGGACGCGTGCCTACAGGTCGTCAAGGCAACCTCATTGTCACTTCAACAAAAACCGAACCAGAGACCGAACTCCGTAAACAACTAATCGATGAAGCAAAGAAGCAAGGCAAACCCTACGGCCTCTTCTTCGAAGACATTTCTTCCGGGTTTGCAGTAACAACGCGCAGCTCACCCCAGGCTTTTCAGGTGATTCCGCTGGTTGTTTACCGCGTCTATGTCGATGGCCGCCCCGATGAATTAGTACGCGGCGTAAGCATTGTTGGCACGCCGCTGGCTGCGATGAAACGCATTGTGGCCACAGGCGACAAGAGCGAAGTCTTCAACGGCGAATGCGGTGCCGAGTCGGGCACAGTCCCTGTAAGCGCCGTAGCCCCCGCAATGTTATTAAGCGAAATGGAAACCCAGAAGCAAGCGCAAGGTACAGCCAGGCCGCCAATCTTGGCGATTCCAAGTGCAGATAAGTAGCCCGTGTTTCAAAAGTCTGTTTTGTGTCAGGGCACGATTTTAGTCCTGCCAAAAGCGCTGCCAATTGAACTTGGGCTTTAGCCCCTGAGGGAATGCACAATGAAGTTGATTCATCCAATCGCGATGTTAACCGGAGCAGCATTCCTCAGCCTTGCTTCTCTCACAGTTTCCGCGCAGCAAACCCGCGCCGATGCCGAAAAAGATCCGCTCCTGAAAGCCATGCTTACCGAGCTCGACCGCAGCATGAGCCAACTCCAGTTAAAAGGTTTTGAAAAACCATTCTTCATCCAATACCGCGTTGAAGACGTCGATGACTTCGAGACTAAGGCCGAATTCGGCGCCAGCGAAGGCAACTCGCATACCCATCAGCGCGTTGCTCGCATCACCGTCCGCGTGGGCGACTACAAGACCGACAGCTCCGGCGGCCGCGGTGACGGCGCTCTTCAACTCACCGGCCTCGACGACGATCCCATCGCAGTGCGCAGCGCGCTCTGGGCCGCGACGGACCAGGCGTACAAGAGCGCGCTTGCTGCTTACGCGCAGAAGCAGGCAGAGTTGAAGCAGGTGCAGACACCACCGCAGGCCGATGACTTCAGCAAGGAATCTCCGGTAATTTCACTCGCGGATCCTGAGACATTGAAGCTCGACGAGACGGCTTGGACCGATCGCGTCGCAAAGGCGAGCGGTCTCTACCGAACCGATCCCACCGTCAAAGCGAACCAGCACGAAGTACAGTACTCCTCATCAAATTTCCATGCGCGCGTTTCGACGACTTGGCTCGTCAACAGCGAAGGCACCATTGTCCGCAAGTCAGCGTCCGAATATCAGCAAGGCTTTGGAATAGGCACGCAAGCCGCCGACGGTATGCGCCTCGACCGCTCGTTTGCTTCGGTTGGTGTTTCCCTCAAGGATCTCGATTCGCAGGAAGCCTTCGAGAAGCGCGCAGTAGGACAGATCGCGTCTCTGAGTGATCTGCGCAAAGCTCCGCTGGTTGAGGAGGAGTATCACGGCCCGGTCCTGCTGAGTTCCGACGCAAGTGCTGACACCATGCGCTCACTTGTAGCAAATGGTGTAACTGCAACGCGTCCCAAACTCGGCACCGAAGCCCGCACCAATGGCCCATTTGCGTCGAGTCTTCATGCCCGCGTCCTGCCTGATTCTCTCGATGTAGTCGACGACCCCAGCCTGAAAACCTATGACGGCAAGAGCCTGGTAGGCGCATATACAGTGGACGACGAGGGCGTGCCCGCACAAGCAGTAAAGCTGGTGACCGCGGGCAAACTCGACAGCTATCTAATCGGTCGCGAACCCGTGCGTGATTTTCCGCGGTCGAATGGACACGGCCGTGCGGGAATCACCGGTGCTCCTCGCCCCGCCATCGGCGTACTCAAAGTAACCGCGAACGACGGCCTCTCAGACGACGAACTGAATAAGAAGTTGCTGGATCTTGGCAAGGATCGCGGCCTCAAGAGCGTCTATTTTGTCCAGACGCTGGGCGGAGATGCGCCTCGCCTGCTCTACCGGATTACTCCGGACGGTAAACGCGAACTGGTGCGCGGCGCCGAACTCGACGATCTTGATCAGCGCGCCCTCAGGTCAAGTGTGCAGGCCGCCGGCAAGGATTTGTACACCGCAAACTTCTTTGGCGATGTGCCGGAGACAGTGCTCGCACCCGCGCTACTGCTCGACGATGTAACACTTCGCCGCGCCAACGAGAAGAACGACAAGCTCCCGTTCTATCCGCCACCGGATTAGTTTGCGGCGTCTCTCATTCAGACCGCAGCGCAGCAACCGGATCGAGCCTCGATGCCTTGCGCGCAGGCCGCCAACTCGCCAGCACGGCAATCCCTGCAAGCAGCAAGAATGCAAATACCATCGTAGCCAGGTCATAAGCCTCTAGCCCAAACAGCATAGTACTCGCGGCTCTTCCAGCAAGCAGCGCAAGCACAGTGCCAAGCACCACGCCCACCAGCAACATGGCAGCAGTATCGCGCATGACGAGCCCGATCACCTGCCAGCGCCTTGCTCCCAGCGCGATGCGAATGCCAATCTCATTACGCCGCTGCGTAATGAAAAACGAAAGCACACCGTAAAGCCCCACCACCACAAGCATCGCGGCCAAAACGCCGAAGAAGCCGGAAAGCATCGCCATCATCCGGTCGCGCACAAGATTGTCGCGAATCCCCTGTTGGAAGTCGAAGAACTGCAAAATCATGCTCGGATATTTTGTTTCAAGTACTCGACGAACTGATGCAATTGCCGCGGGCCCCTCGGTAGATGCGATCATCATTGCCATACCAGGCCCTTGTGCGGTCACTGGAAATTGTGCGGCAGGCACGAAGGCCATTGGCGGAGTATCGTCGCGGAGACTGCTGTACTTGGTGTCCGGGATAGTGCCGATGATCTGGTAAGTTCGCTCAGGATATTGAGGCTCAGGCATCACGCGCACCGATTGCCCAATCGGTGGAGCGTTCCCGAGATATTGCCGGATGAATGTCTGGTTGGCGATCAGCACCAGCGGTGAATCGTTAGTGTCGGCGTCCGTAAAATTCCGCCCCGTGAGAAGTGGAATACCCATCGTTGCAAAGTAAGTGGGGCTGGAATACGTAAACTTGCTATCGCCCTCCTTGTCGCCAACGTGGATGTGGTGGGTCCAACTCCCGCCACCGAGTGGGGTTTGGGTTGTGGAGGCTGCATTCTGAATACCTGGAACGCTGCGCACATCTTCCACGATTTGTCTTTTATACTCCGCCTCGTTTTCCGGCTTGATGTTGGCAAACGGAAATCCGATATAGGCAACAGTGATGCCGCTTTCGCGCATGCCGGGGTCAAGCGTCACAAGGTTTCGATAGCTGCGAACAAACAGCAGTGCACCAACCAGCAACACCATCGACACAGCGATCTGCGTCACCACCATGAGCCGCTGCATTGAGAATCGTTCGCGGCTGCCTGCCACTCCCCGCGCGCCTGATTTGAGAGAGGTGATGGGATCAGCCTTTGTCCCGCGCAATGCAGGAATGGTGCCGAAGAGCATCGCGGTAAGCGCAGCCACTCCTGCTGCAAAAAGCAACACACGCCAGTCGGTAGCAATCTCGAGCTCAATCCTCCCGTTGCTGGTGTTGAGCGAGGACATAAGCAGCCTGCTCAGCGGGTTCGCCAAAGCCAGACCGCATGCCGCTCCGGCGAATGCAAGCAGACCGCTTTCGATCAACAACTGTCGCAGCAGGCGTCCGCGTGATGCGCCCAGTGCAATGCGGATGGCCATCTCGCGTTGACGCGTGCTCGCCCGTGCCAGCATCAAGTTGGCCAGGTTTGCGCACGCAATCAGCAGCACCAGGCCGGTGATGGCGAGCAAGAGTTGCAAAGACGTGTTGTAGGCATCGCGCAGCATGCTCACGCCTGATCCCGCTGGATATACGGCCAGGCGGAAGGCTTTGTACTTTTTGATCGCGTCCGCGTTGTATCCGGTTGGCGCGGTATTTTCGAAGATGCCGGAACTCAGCGCCCCGAAGTATCCCGACGCGCGATCTATCGTCCATCCTGGTTTGAGCCTCCCCATCACGGAAAGCAAAAACATCTCGCGTCGAGGATTGGGCGGTATGCAGCTAGGAAACGCAACATCAAACCTGTCCCCCACGACCATGCCGAAGAACGACGGCGGCGTCACACCCAGCACCTGCACTGCGCGGCCATCGATCATCACCGTCGTTGCCGGGGTAATAGCCTGTCCGCCCATCTGGCTCTTCCAGTATGGATAGCTCACAACAACCTTCGACATCTCGCAGCCAGCTTCGTCCTGTGGCTCAATCAGACGCCCCTGCATTGGGGCAACGCCGAGCACATTGAAGAACTCACCGCTCACTTCCAGTCCGTGTATGCGATGTGCGTCCGTCAGTTTACCGGCCAGCACATCCGTGGTGCGCCACGCAAAGATGCCTGAGAATGGCTCGTGGTTGCGGCGCACCTCCTGCCACATCGGTATGGTGAATTGTGCGTACGCTCCGTCGTTGATTCCGAAGCCATGATTGCCACCAGCGATGCGAACCTCAGCCAGCTCCTGCGGCGCCTGGATGGGCAGGCTTCGTAAGCGGACTGCATCAAGCAGCTGGAAAATCGCAGTATTCGCGCCGATCCCAAGCGCCAGGGTGACGATGGCGACGGCAGTGAATCCTGGACTCTTCAGGAATCCGCGCAGAGCATAGCGCGCGTCTCGAAAAAAGCTGTCGAGTCCCAGAGCCGCATCCTCCGCCTCAACCCGCTCCTTCATCACCACAGGGTTGCCGAATCGCAATCGTGCCTTGCGCTCCGCCTCCTCGCGGTTCATCCCATTCGCGATGTTTGAATCGACGCGCATCTGCATGTGCTCACGCAACTCACGCTCGTTTTCGCTACTGACTGTTGATCGTTTCCCAAGCGCCCAAATGCGACGGAAGACACCCATAAATCACCTCACGCGAAGCGCAGAATTGCCTGAACGCCCTTCACTACTTGTTCCCAGTTCTTCTCTCGAACCGCCAACTGCTTCTTGCCCGCCGCCGTGAGCGCATAATATTTCGCCGTCCTGCCGCTCTCGGTCACGCGCCATTCCGCGCGCACCCATCCGCTCTGCTCCATACGGTGCAGTGCCGGATAGAGCGACCCCTCCTCCACGTTCAGCAGCGCATCGGACACTCGCTCAATGTGAATCACAATGCCGTAGCCGTGCATGGTGCCAAGTTGCGAAAGTGATTTGAGAATTAAAAGATCGAGCGCGCCCTGCAGATCGTTCTTTGCCATAAAATCCTCTACCCTAGACATCGATGGGTAAGAAGAAGCATAGGCTCGCTTACCCTAGCTGTCAAGGGGAGAAAATCGACTGGAAACGAAAAGGCCATAGCTTCCCGGTTCTGCCGGTTTTTCATTCGAGTTGACAAAACCCCACGTACTGGTATACTTTGCATTACAAAGTGAGCGCGGCATGAATGACCTCAACAAAGCCCTCGGCGACATCAGCAGCATCCGCAGGCAGGTAGCCCATAGCACGGAGTTTCGCGGCTACGGACCCGCAACTCTGGCCGGCACGGGCGCCTTGGCGATAGCGGCAGCCTGGGCGCAGGCGCTACGGGTCCCGGACCCCACAAATCATATTGCTGCCTATCTCGTCATCTGGATCTGGACCGCGGCTCTGTGCGCTACCGTGATTGGCATGGAGATGTACGCGCGTACTCGCCGCATCCATTCCGGAATCGCCGATGAAATGATTCACATGGCCGTCGAGCAATTCTTGCCATCCGTCGGAGTCGGCGCGCTCCTGACATTCGTGCTGGTAAGATTTGTCCCCGGCGCTCTATGGATGATCCCCGGAATGTGGCAGGTAATATTCAGCCTCGGCGTGTTTTCCTCATGCCGATTTCTGCCGCGTCCCGTTGCCGTTGTCGGGGTCTGGTATTTGCTTACCGGCCTCACCTGCATCTCTCTTGCGGACAGCCGCGCTCTTTCCCCGTGGGCCATGGGCATTCCCTATGGAGCAGGCCAGGTGATGCTCGCCGGAATTCTGTTGTTCACCGCGACGGAGGCCAACGATGAAAGCTAAACCTACGAATCCCGAAGCCCGCTTCGCCTACGAAGGCCTCGATCGCGTAATTCACGAGCGCGCGCGCCTCAGCGTGCTTACATCCCTGATCACGAATCCTAAAGGACTAGCCTTCGGCGATCTCAAGCAGCTTTGCGCTCTCACCGATGGCAATTTGAATCGCCATCTGCGCGTCCTCGAAGAGGGAAAGATGGTCGAGATTATCAAGAAGCAGGACCGCAATCGCCCCCTCACCATCTGCCGCATCACCGCCTCCGGTCGCGCCCGCTACATGGAGTATCTTTCCACCCTCGAGCAGGTAGTTCGTGATGCCGCAAAGGGCGCGAAAGTTGAGCCATCCTCCAATCGCATGCACAGCCTCACCCCATCTCAGGCATGACCCTTTTTTTGACCATTAACTTTGCAATGCAAAGCATTTCCACATTCAACTCTATGGATAAAGGGAGAAATGAGAATGAATGACTATTCAACACCTCAATCAAGCTTGCAATCTCGTGTGAAGTCCCGCTCGATGGGGGTGAAACTCATCCTTGTCTGTGTGCTGGCGCTGCTCATGGACATCCCAACATTCTTTGTTGGAGGGTTGGTTGACGAGAGGAGCCAGCGAACCTTGGACTCCGCTAGAGCAACAGCCGGCCAGGTGAGCGGACCACAAACCCTACTCGGCTCGCCCATCAAAATGGTGGACACCTATCGATCCGTTACACGATCCCTAAAGTACACCCTTCTCTTTTTGGGCCTGGTCTTCCTTTCTTATTTCATTTTCGAGGTGACGACAGCGAAACGTGTTCACCCCGCTCAATATTTCCTTGTGGGAGCGGCCCAAATCATCTTTTATCTTCTCCTGTTGTCCCTCGCTGAGAAGATCGGATTCGATTTTGCCTTCCTGCTCGCAGGAGGCGGCACGGTAGCATTGCTTTCGACCAACGCAGGATGGGTATTCTCAAGCCGCTTGCAGGGCTTCCGGGCTTTAGCCATTTTCACTCTGCTTTACGTGCTGATCTACCTTCTTTTGAGACTCGAAGACGACGCATTGCTGATCGGCGCCACCGCCAGTTTTTTTGCAGTCGCAGCGGCGATGTATTTTACCCGGAAAATCGACTGGTATAGCTCGCTTCCGGTCACTGGCATCTCAAAACAACAGTCTGTTCCGGTAGTTCCAAAGGGCAATGTGTAATAACGCCGGGCCAATTTTTTTGCGAGGTAACTCTGCAATGCAAAGCAAACGAATCAAAGGACTGCATGTAGCCATCATCATGGATGGCAATGGCCGTTGGGCCACGCGGCGCGGTTTACCCCGCATCGCTGGCCATCGTGCCGGAGTGGCTGCATTGCGTCGCACTGTTGAGCGCGCAGACGAGCTAGGCATCAGGTGCCTGACTGTCTACGCTTTCTCTTCCGACAACTGGCGCAGGCCGCCTGCTGAAGTGCAATCTATATTCTGGTTGCTGCGCGCATTTCTGCGCCTTGAGGCTGAACGTCTGCGTCAGCGCGGTGCGCGTCTCCAGATCATCGGCCGCCGCGACCGCCTGGCGAAGAACGTGCTGCGCGAAATCAACAGGGCTGAGTGGGTAACCGCCGCCGGACGCGGTCTTCAGTTGCGCGTAGCGGTCGACTACTCCTCACGCGATGCCATCACCCGCACCGCCGCAGACGCCGCTGTCGCGCTCTCTGACGGCGAACCGCCTTCGCCCGACATCCTCGGACCAATGTTAATGCAGACGTTGACGGCGCAAACCATCGATGTTGATTTACTCATTCGCACCGGCGGCGAAAAGCGATTGTCCGACTTCCTGTTGTGGGAGTGTGCCTACGCCGAGCTTCTATTTTCCGACCGCATGTGGCCGGATTTCGACGCCGCCGATCTGGACGCCGCCCTCGAAGAATTCAACCATCGAGAGCGTCGCTTTGGATCCGTTCCCGAGCCAGGTGACCAGCCCCCAGCATCATTGAAAGAGGTCGGAAAATGATCATTCCAGCCTCCCGTTCTCCCCTTCACTCCCGCTCAATCAAAGCCAAGTTCGTACTGCCAGCCTTGACTGAGGCCACAAGCCCCTACTGGCGGCCAATCAAGTATTCGCTTTTCCCGCCGCTGGGTCTCGCCACTCTCGCCGCCTACTTATCCGTCGATGATCATGCCGTCATTGTCGACGAACATGTCGAGCGCCTGGATCTCAACGATGAACCCGAACTCGTCGTGATCCAGGTTTACATAACCAACGCCTACCGCGCTTACAAAATTGCGGACCATTACCGCAGCAAAGGTGTCTTCGTCTGCCTCGGAGGCCTGCATGTTACATCGCTTCCCGACGAGGCTGCCATTCATGCGGACGCGATATTCCTCGGCCCCGGCGAGCAGACCTTCCCGCAATTCCTCAATGATTTTCGCGCCGGAAAACCGCAGCCCGTCTACACATCACTAGCTGGCCGCACACTCGATCGAGTTCCTCCCATCCGCCGCGATCTAATTCGTCGCAGTCATTACCTCGTTCCTAACTCCATCGTCGTCACGCGCGGATGCCCGCAGCATTGCGACTTCTGTTACAAGGATGCATTTTTCCAAGGCGGCCGCGGCTTCTACACGCAGCGCGTCGATGATGCGCTTGCCGAGATTGACCGTCTGCCGGGACGTCATCTTTACTTTCTCGATGATCATCTGCTTGGTGACCGGCATTTTTCCGAAGCGCTATTCGAGGGCATGACAGGAATGCGGCGGCTCTTCCAAGGAGCCGCGACTGTCGACTCGATTTTGCGTGGAGACCTTATCGAACGAGCGGCCGAGGCCGGCTTACGCAGCATCTTCGTAGGCTTTGAAACCCTGACTCAGGACAACCTGAAGCGAAGCAACAAGCGTCAGAACTTAGGCCGCAGTTATAAGGCTGTGTTCGACCGGCTCCATTCCCTCGGAATCATGATCAATGGCAGCTTCGTGTTTGGCATGGATGACGATGGTGAAGACGTTTTTCGCCGCACAGTCGACTGGGCTATCGACCACGGCATTACAACAGCCACATTTCACATTCAAACGCCGTATCCGGGCACTCAACTGCACGCTCGCATGGTCCGTGAAGGCCGCATGATGACGCGTGATTGGAACCTCTACGACACCAGGCATGTTGTTTATCGCCCAGCGCTTCTCAAACCAGAAGTCCTGAAAGCAGGATACGACTGGGCGTATCGCGAGTTCTATCGTTGGGCATCCATAGCGCGCGCTTCTCTCCATCACGGAACGCTAAAACACCAGGCAAAGCATTTCTTCTATGCATCGGGATGGAAGAAATTCGAACCGCTCTGGGACCTCATGATTCGTGCCCGCCAACTCACCCGGGTTACCCAATTGCTTGAGGGTGTGCTTTCACGCGTGACTCGTACACATGTATCGCCTGAAAACAAAACACCAATCGAAAGTCCAGCTGAGACATTGACCCAGATTACGATGTGAAGGCTTCAGAATAACGACGCTCAGCCCTGCTCACGGCCCCATACTTGTTGGCGTGCATGGGTTGTATCCCAGCGTCGAAGCCGTCACAGGTGCCGGGGGTGTCGGCGGTGTAGACCACGGGATTCCTGTGAAATCAAAAAACTCAAGCAGATCTGGTTGCGCCTGATCGTGCGCCGTCAGATGCGCGGAATTAGCGATAAACCTGGTCTCGACAAACTTGATCACTGCCGTATGATCCATCGGGGTATGCGACACGTAGTGCTTTCGCGTGAATGGCGAAATGATAATGTTCGGCAGTCGGAAGCCCAGCTGCGCCGCGAAGCCATTCACCGCGGGTGCATCCGAAGCATGGGCTCCCGGATCGATCGAAGTCAGATCGCAATGCAAAGTCGGCGTGCCCCCGCTGGCCACGCATGGCTTGTAGGAGTCCGCATTCACTGCGATGGTGGAAATATCCGGAATAGTCCCAAGAGATGCGTCGGTGTTCTCATTGGAATGACCCGGCACAGGCGGAACGTGATCGTATGGTCCGCCGCCTTCGTCGTAGCTGAGGAAGAAGATTGAATCCTTCCATGAACTGCTTGCCATGAATTCATTTACGACATTGGCAACCTGCGCCTGACCAAGCAAAATCGATTGTCCTGAACCTGGATGCTCATCATTGTTGCCGTACCCAGCCTCGATGAATGCGAAGCTCGGAAGCGTGTTGTTCTTCAGATCGGAATAATAGGTGGAAATTGGCGCAATGTGGGCCGTGTCGATGCAGAAAGAATTCGAGGCATCGCCAACCACACTCGACTTCTGTGTAGGAGCCGTACAGGCAGCGCCTGATGGGTTCTCATAAAGGTACTGGTAGGAATATGTCAGGTTTGAGAAGTCGGTAGCCGGATATTCCGCACTTGCTCCGCCGCTGCAATCGTCACTGCTGAGGCAAAGACCTTGCGTAACGGTGTAGTAAATTTTCCATGAGACTTTGAAATTGTCCAACTCCTGGAAAATGGTGCCAATATTCAACTGGGACAGATCGTCGTCGCCACCCGGGTCTCTCACCAGCCCTTGGGTTGTACCGCCTGTGAATGTGGCAATGCGGTTGCCGATACTCTTGGTCGATACCGGTGAAAACCAGCGATCTGAAACCGCGAATTGCGAAGCCATATAGTAGTAGTAGTTAAGGAATTCCTCGTCATAGTATCCCATTGCACGCTGGCCGGTTAGATCTGTAAAACTGCCGGCGCAACTGCCCGCCGAACCAGGTTCCGTGCAGCTTCTTGTATAGCCTTCCGCGTTGTGTACAAATCCATCCAATACGATTGGACGCGTAGTAAGGAAATTGTAGCGATTCACATCTCCATAGCTTGCCAGCCAGTCCGAACTCATGTCGTCCACGCAAGTTGTCTTGAATTTGAAGAGCGAATAGGACGTGCCCTGATCGTCTTCATTGCTAATGCTGCCAAGCTTGTCGTCGATGCCATCCACGTCATAGGTCTTGCCGTCGGCGCCTATATCCATGCCGTTTGCCCTGCGGTAAGGATTCAGCATGCCAAAATAATTGTCGAAAGTGTGATTCTCCTGCAGCATGAATAAGACATGGCTGATGGACTTCAAGCTTGTCGCGGGAATCACCGTAACTGTAGCCTCCGCAGAATCATTTCCTGCGGAGCCCGACGCTTCAGCCGTGAAAGTAGTGGTCGCCGTCGGACTCACTGCCTGTGTCCCGCCGCTTGCCGCCAACTTATACGTAGAGCCGTCTGATCCCGTCACCGTGACTGAAGTCGAATTCGTCGCCGCCACCGTTAATGTGGTTGAACTACCATCGGTAATCGTTTCCGACTTGGCAGTGATGCTGACAACAGGCGCCGCAGATGCTTCAATGGTCAGATCGATAGTTGTGTAGGTAGCCCCACCGCAGTTATCCCACTCCTCAACGACCGTATGTTCGGCGCCCGTGGCGAGGGTAATCTCCGTATTAAGAGTTGTCCCATTCACCACATAGGTCAAAGCGTTGTTGACATAAACTCCCATCGACGCAACGCCCTTCGAACAGGTGGTTGTAGTCGCGCTAGCCACGTAGTGCAAGGGAGAAGTTACAGTCGAACCGGCAACGGGCGAAGTCACAGTGACCGTCGCCAAAGCAGGTATCGGGAATGCCACAAAAATGGCGAGGATATAGCGGAACAAATCCATCAAGTCTCCGTTGACTTAGATGTAATGATCCGAACGAGCGGTTGTATAGGCTGACACCACCGAATTCAAACAGGTAAGTCACTGCGGCCGGCGCCGCCGAGGCGGGGGTCCAACTTCCAAAAATCGCTACGGGCACAGAATCAGGCTACAGCGGTTACACAATCGGTTTTCCCCGAAAGAACAGTTTTCGATAGGCTTTCTGCTAGTAAAAGCCACTTTCCGCAGCGGTACAAATGCCGCGTTAGTTGCGGAACCGTTCTAGTTTTCGAGACCTCTCACGCCGGCATTGAGACCCAGAGCTTCCAATGGCTGTGCCCTCACAGGCTTAATTCCATGCAAAGCTGCGATCCGGCGCAACTCGATGATGCCCAGTCTGAGCCAGTCCTTTTCTGAACGGGAACTCAGCAAAAACGCCAGCACAGTGTCCTCTCTAGCGTTTTCTGAGCGCTCAAGGCGGGTTGCCTCCTCGGCCTTGGCTCGTGCCTCAATAGGGTCGTCCTCCCCATCTGGCGGGATCAGGCGAATCCGATTGTGCCCGCCCCACTCTCTGCCATCGTTCCGGAAGCAGAGCCCACCCGCGTCGAACGACTTGGGACGAACCGACGTTACTGTCGAGAGCCGCTCGATGCTCCCTGCAAAACGGCTGTTTGAGCGGGGTCTTGAGATGATTACCCGATCTCCTACCTGGACTTGGATTTCATCCATATTCATAAAATCTCCTTCAGCGGGAAACCTGCCCAGCGTAGAGCTCCAGGGCGCGCATGCTTGTTACAAACATCGTTGAGCCGTGCTTTTGCAACAATTCGCGATTCTTGAAATCAGTCATCGTCCGCGACACAGTCTCACGACCAACGCCGATGTACTCCCCGATCTCCTCGTTGGTAAGGGAACCCTCAATGCGAACGCCGCGTTCGGTCTCGATGCCGCCAGCGCACCACTCCACGAGCAGCCGGGCAAGCTTCATTGACGCAGTCCCTGAAAGACTCACCGTGCGTAATTCTTTGCAGGCTCGCTTGAACTCAACCCCAAGCTGGCGTCCAATGGCATAGGACGCAATGGGGTAGCGCCGCAGGAAATCGAGAAAGTTCTGTCGAGGGAGCGATGCAATCGAGCAGCGGCACTGCGCTTCTGCCGTGATCTCGGAGGGGGCGCCTGAAACAACCGCAGCAACACCAAGAATGTCTCCAGCCTCGGCGATTCCAAGTACCAGACGCTTCCCGGCGGCGGAGTTGATCGAGAGTCTTACCCGGCCGTCAAGCAGAAACAAGACCCTGTCGGGTCGATCCCCTTCGCTCACCAGTGCGGTCCCCCCTTCGCACCGGAACCGCACAGCGAGTGACTCAAACTCGATCCTTGCCCGCGGTGACAGGATCTTGTAGAACTCCCCGAATTTCCATATTGCCCCTCCGTCTTTGAGCTTTGAACCGCGGAGCCTTCGATTCCTGCATGATTCGCCCGACACCCCGGTTGCAAGCTGCCGCTCGTGGCAATTCCCGCCTGAGTTACTCAGCATGAGCTTCTGCCTCGCTACTCTCATTACGACGTCCCATATTCCGCTTTCTTTACTTGGATCGGCTCTGAAACGCATTAGTTTGCAGCGGATCTCATGGCGGTCGGTGTCCGACGCACCCTTGCCTGTTCCGCCACTAACTCACCCATACCAATTAGGAGCGCGCCCGAATCGTTCTTTAACGTCGCATCTGCGAACCAATCCACGTCGCCGTGGCCATTCGCGATGGACGCCACAGGCGTTTGCGAACCGGAAGCGCGGATAAAAAATGTCAGCCTCTCCTTGTTCTCGTTGGAAATGGAGTCGTCCAGAAGCACAAGGTCGAAATCCCCGGACTTGAACTGGGAGATTGCCTCCTGGATCGTTCCTGCCGACAAAACGATGTATCCTGCAGTTCTCCAAACCACGCTGT
>Ga0302319_10008125_pt1 | contig 20508 bp, 20 predicted proteins | sample Bog_T0_2_FD_203319 | JGI IMG/M metagenome (GOLD analysis project Ga0302319, IMG submission 203319) | Peat permafrost microbial communities from Stordalen Mire near Abisko, Sweden - Bog_T0_2 | ecosystem: Environmental > Terrestrial > Soil > Wetlands > Peat | place: Sweden: Abisko, Stordalen Mire... | reverse complement strand
CGAAGGGCTAAGGGAGTTTCACTGTTAAACGCGCCTCTTGGACTCAGGAGGCAATCCCCCCTCTCAAAGTTGCACATCTGAGCTAATTTCATGTGGCCGACGAATCGTCGTCCACCGAAGCGGAATCGTCTGCCGGAGCGGAATCATCCACCGGAGTGTCGTCAACCGGAGCGTCGTCTGCAGGGGCCGAGGAGTCGGCCTCTGGGCCCAACGGATCGCCGTACTCGCCCGATTCGCCGGCATCGTTGGCACTCCCCTGTTCGTTTTGCGCAGCGTCGGAGTAGAGCTGCGCGTCGGCCGCATCGTCCGGATTCCCGGTAGTATCGTCGGCGTAACTCTGCGCGGTCTGCGCGTCCTGATCGGCGGTCTGCTGGTCCGAGTTGGCCCAGCTCTCGTCCTGAGACGCTTCCCAGGTCTGGTCGGTCGAGTCCGGGCCTCCGTCGTTAGCCACGGTCTGCGAGTCCGAATAGGCTTGCTGAGCATCGGTCTGCGCAGTTGCGTAGTCGCCTGAAGCGGCGGCCTGTCCCTCTGCCGTCTCGTCCTGCTGGAGCGTTTGCTGGGCGTCACTCGAGGCGTCAGTCTGGGATTGGGCATCAGGGTCAGTCGCGTCGGTGGTGGTGTCAGGATCGGCAGCGGCGGTGGTGTCCGGATCGGCAGTGGTTGTATCGGGATCGGCAGCGGCGGTGGTGTCCGGGTCGGCAGTGGTTGTATCGGGATCGGCCGCGGCGGTGGTGTCCGGGTCGGCGGCGGTGGTGTCCGGGTCGGCAGCGGTGGTGTCGGGATCGAAGCCCACGACCCCTGACGGATCGTCGGCGCCGGTCTCGGTCACGGGAGAATCCATGGGATCGGCGGTGTCGGGCGTCGATATGCCTTCGGTGTCAGGGGAGACAGCGAAAGGTTCAGCCACGCCTTCCGCACCCGTATCGCCCGTTGGCGTTATGGTTGATCCGTCTCCGGCGTCAGGGGAGATAGCGGTGGGTTCAACCACGCCTCCCGGATCGGTCTCGCTTGTGGGATCTGTCGCCGATCCGCTCTCCGTGCCGGGGACATCGGCGCCAGGTTCAATGACCACGACCTCCGGTTCGCCCGCGCCCACGGCAGATGTGGCCGTTCCGCCTCCGGCATCGGGAGAGACACCGGCGGATTCAACCACCACAACCTCCGTTTCACCCGCGCCCGTGCCAACTGCGGTTGCGTCCGTTGGATCGTTGCTCCCGGTTGGATCGAGAATGGCATCAAAAATCTCTTCAACGACCGATTCGGACCCGGTAGAGGTCGAGGCCTCTGTCGGGTTCGCGGCCGCATTCAAGGTGCCCTCCGGCACAACCACTACGACTTCATCGATGGTATTGTCTGGCATAACTCAACCTCTCTTTTCCGGTCACCCGGCTGGTTTTTGTGCGGCGGCAGGCGCCGCCGGCGGGACAACTGATTTTGTTTCTGCGCCGGCAGGCGCCGGCGATGGAGCAGCCGGCTTGGGGCGCAAGGTCATAACGGTTTGACATTGTGGACAGCGGACATTCATGGACGTTTTGCCCCGCAAAACCGCAAGCGGAATCCGCATGGCGGCCTGGCACTTGGTGCAGACGACGCGAATGGAGTCCGCAGGTGTTGGCGCCGGGGCAGGCGCAGCAACCGGAGGACCAGGGGCATGAGCAGCTACGGGAGCCGCCGGCGCTAGCTTCGGTGGAGGGGCGAGTCCCTTGCGAGCGGGCTGCACGCTCTGGCTCCAGCGCATGAGCTCGGGCTCGCGCGCCGCCATGCCTAACAACCGTAGGCGCCTGGTGGTGTACATCGAAGCAGAGGTTGTCATCTCAGAGATGCGCGTCATCTGGGCGCCGCTCGCCTCTTCCTGCTTCATCCATTCTTCGATGTTGACTTGCTTGAGCAGTCTGGAGGATTTAATAGACCACGCCAGTAGAACGCGGCGGGCGAGGGCCTCGTCCCCGACGGCGAGCAGCCCGGCGCGGTCAGCGGTGATATCCGATTGGCGCGACCACGCCATCAGCGGCATTTCCACCGCGCCCTCAAGCAACTTCATGGGGCTGATGGCATTCAACAGCCCGTTGGAAAGCATTCCGTGCGGGCCGACGTCGCCGGTGAGGAAACGAGTTACGGTTTTCCAAAGAGCATGGCCGGCGCGGCAATGCCCCATTTCGCGCGCCAGTACAAACAGCAGTTCGTCGCCCTGAAAGTTATTGAGGATGGCAGTGCCCAGCACGATAAACGCGCTGTTGTCCGAGCCGAAGGTGTAGGTGACCCACTGGGAATCGCCTGAGATATACACATCGGGCATTTTGGGCAAGCCAAGAATGCGCGCAGCCAGGATCGCCTGCTTCCACACATCGGGAAACTGCTTCGGCCCCAGGAGAATGCCGTTGAATGTGGATTCGATCCAGGGGCGGCCCACTTTGTCAGAAACGGTGCGCACGGCCGAATGGAGCGCGGAGATCTGTTGCAATTTGGTCATCGCCTGGCCGTCCTGTGCCCACAAAAAGACCGAGCGATCGAGCTGATAACCAGGGAACAAAGGACGCAGCCATCCACATTCCCTGCAGACATTCTCCGCGGGGCCCAGGTTAACCCCGTTGCCGCCGCAGACCTTGCAGACGGGCGGCTGGCTCTTCACAGAAACCTGGCTTGTGGGTAAGGGCTGGCTAGCGACGAAAGTCGCCGGTACCGGAACAAAAGCCGCAGAAGTCGCTTGGGCCGGCGGCAATGCGGCCACGAGCCGGGTCCCACAGAAGGTGCAAAATAAAGAGCCGAGCGCAACAGGCATGTGTCCTTGGGGACAAGCGAGCGGCGGTGCGGTGGTTGTGGCCATTGGCTATCCTTTTCCTGTCGCAGAGAACGAAACTCAGTGACCCGCGAACTGCAAATCCGCTAACTTGAAAATCCAGCTGAGAAAGTACAGCGCAGTCGCAGCATAGATAGCCTTGCTGAAGTGAGCGCTCTCTGTAATCCGTCGAAATGACATGCGGCGCCAGAGCAGAAAGATCGAGGCCGGTATCAGGGACACAGTGCCCAGGAACGCCAGGATGCCGAATGGATTGGCGAGAAACGCTTTCCAGAACTGCAACCGGATGGCCCACGCGAAACAGGTGGTCAAGCCGCAACTCGGGCAGGGCAGATGCGTCAATCGCAGAAAGTTGCATGGAGGCAGCCCGAGCTGCGTATGCGTTCCATAGCCGCATGCTGCCGGCTTCAGCCAGCCTGCGACCGCGAGAACAGTGCAGGCAGACACCAGCAGACCAATGGCAACCAATTTGTCGGTCCGCCTGTACATGATGACAATCCCTTCGGCCTTAGAAACGCCGCAGTCCCGCCAGACCCGAAAACAGGCAGATGCCGAGAACAAATAAACTCAGGGCAATGATGTTCAGGTAGAAAGCGCCCTTGGCCCAGCCCTCATCCAGATGCGGCGCCCGCCCGGCGGCGATCTCATCCATATCTTTTTTGGCAAGAAAAATCCCTGGCACCCCGGTCAAGGGTCCGCAGCAGAACAGGGCGGCGATGCCCAACCCGACGGCCCATTTGGTGTTGTCACCGGCCACCTTGGCGCCGGGAACCAGTTGGGGATAAACGCTCGTGGGCGGAGGATTAGCGCCAGGGGGCGGAGGATAAGCGTTGGGTGGAGGCGGATTGAGGTTGGGGGGCGGAGCTTGGTTCGCGGCAGGTTGCTGCCACCCCGGCGACGACGAACTGTTAGCGGAGGCGCCTGATTGTTGAGCGGCCAGCGGAGTTCCGCAGGTTCCGCAGAACGCTGAATTTGGCGAATTTGTCCCGCCACAGCGTGGGCAAATGACATCGTTCATCGCAAGTCACCTTAAAAACTACGTGAAAAAGCCAGATCGCCAACGGACTCCACACCCCGCCGAAGCGCGACAAAAGCGCCACGCATCGAGCGGAGGGAGAGAGGTGTTCGGAATTACTCTACTCGGTTTTGTTGTCGATAGGGCAAAAAAACTTGTGCAATTCTGGGAAGCTCGCCAATCCGCCACTCTGATTGTGATGACGTCGCCGGGTACCCAGGGAAGATGTCCTGCCAGGGATTGCTGCCCTCACGACCTATAAGGCCCGCGACTTTTGCTGTTTCGGACGAGAGAATAGCCGACGCCCGATGTATGGTGTCTCAACTGGCTGTTCCTCTCCAGGCCGCCCGGCCAAGCGGTCGTGGATTTCTTTAGGTCTCCGTCGACGTCGTTCGAGTTGGAGTCTTTTCTCTGCGCCGGCTACCAGCGAACGGCCTCGCATCGCCACCGGGCACGATTCTCAAAGTCAATTTAAGGGCGTCGTTCCGGATGAATGACCGGCAACTCATCAGTTACACCTGCGCTAATAACCAAGTGCGTATATGCAATGGGAGGGCAGTTTTGGAGGAGTTCTCTGTCTCCTATCCCGTCAAACGGGATGGATGATGCTCGATTGTCTTATCCGCGCACTGACACGCCGGAGAACGACAGCACCGCCAGACCGCGCACTGGCTGGCCGAAGAAACGCGCCGGCTCAAAGCGGCCGGTCAGAAGCATGTTCTCAATCTGCGAGCGAGTCGCATCGTCGTTGGGCCCGGAGACGATGCGATAGTCGTACATCTGACCCGCGCCATTGATATAGGCTTCCACCACCACCGGGCCGGAAAAGCTGTCGATCTGATTGTTGCCCGCACCGCTTGAGAGACTCACCAGGCGAGGCGCCGTGGGATTTCCAAGCGGTTCGTCCTTGCTGGCCTGCGCCGATTCCGGCTGGGCAAACATGCTGACCAGCACAATCACCGTGCCCAGCAGCAGCACCGCACTGGCAAACCCGGCCGAGGCCTGCAGCAGGAATGGACCTACGGTGTTTTTCCAGGCCAGGTTCCAGCCTTGGAAAACGCTTCGCCGGCTGCGCGCTCGCTCCTGGCTCACCGCCACGCGAATCCGCAACAGCAGGTCTGCCGGCTCCGGCACTGGGCCCAACAAAGCCAGGGACGACTGCACTTGCCGTAGCGATGCCCACTCATGGGCACACTCCCGGCAATCTTCCAGGTGGGCGGCGATGCGCTGCATCTCATGTCCGTTCAGTTGGCCATCCAGATACTCCGTAAACCTTGCCTGCACTGCATTGCATCCACTCATCGCGCCTCCTCTCCCAGAACTGCCTCATATGCTGTAGGCGCCGGGTGGCTTGCACCGGCCGCCGATGCCGTCAGAATCGACTTTAAACAGGCTCGTCCCCGGACCAGCCTCGACTTGACCGTCCCCAGATTCACGCCCTGCATCTCCGCCACTTCCTCGTAGACAAACCCCTCGATATCGCGCAGGATCAGCGTACTGCGGAACGGTTCAGGCACCTGCTTCAAACCCGCCTCAACCCGCGCTCGGTTCTCGCCATGAACCACCGCCTCAAATGGGCCTTCGGACGGGTCCACCAGCATATCGATCAGCCGCGTTGGCGAGCCGCATTGCCCCTCGCTCGTCTCCTGCTCGATGGGCACTTCCTGCTGCTTGTGCCGCATCCACCAGCGCCGCTGGTTCGAGGCCTCGTGCAGAGCAATCCGGTAGATCCAGGTCCGCAACGACGAACCACCATGAAAATTCCCTACACCCCGGAATACCTTCACGAAGACTTCCTGGGTCAGGTCGGCGGCATCGGCGGGGTCCTGCACGGTGCGCGCCAGCAGGGAGTAGATCGGCTGGTGGAAGCGCGCGATCAACCACGCGAACGCTTCCTCCGAGCCGGCTCGAAGTTCCGCAATCAGAGCCGCTTCTTCGGATTGGAGCGTTAACGCGCTGGCAAGATTGCCCATGGTGAGGTCCGCCTGCATCTCAGTGTCCTCCCACCTTACCGCAACATTCGCACCCTTGGCATCTTTCATTTTCGCCGGATCAATTTGCCCGAATGCGAAATGCCCGAATACCGATCGTCCGAATCTGCCGCCGCTTTTCGGCCTTGCCTTGGCTCTGCGGCCTTGTCTTGGCTCTGCGGCTTTGTCGCGGCCACTCGACCCAACGGACTCAAAATCTGCCGCCGGAAACCCGATGCTGCCCCGAGTGCGCGGGAAACGGAACATCGGCTTCTCACCGAATGTCCCGCGCTCTCTATTATTTTAGACACCGGACCCTACCCAAAGTGTTCCCGGTCACGCACGTTTTGTTTCTCCAGACGGTTCCCAGGGGGCAGTTGCCACCCATCCCGGAACTGTGCCGTGCCCATCCATCCGGACTTGGGATCGGTTCGATCCCCTTGGATCCCTTTGAATTCCCTTATATTTCCAGGCTCAACCCGCATTTCAGCCCACTCCGGTTCCTGACGCGGCTTGTGTTTGACGAATCACGCCCCAGCGGAGACAATAGGAGAGTTGCATCCCTGCAGCAAGTGGGCCTGTGGCGCAGCTGGGAGCGCGCTTCCATGGCATGGAAGAGGTCATCGGTTCGATCCCGATCAGGTCCACCAATCACTCCCACAACCTGCCAAACCGGCAAAAGTGCAGATTCCGCCTGCGTCTGCCTGCTGCGCTGAGGAACACTCGCTCATGTTTACGCCCCGGCCCATTGGATTCGTAAGTAGCCCTTTCAAAGAGACAGCCGCCATTCCCAAGGGCCTTGGCGCCAAACACACAGCAGAAGGAGTGCTCAAGATCCTGCCGGAGTTTGAGCCCGGGCTCAACGACATCGAGGGCTTCTCTCACCTGTTCGTGCTCTGGACCTTCGACCGCTCCGACGGCTTCGACTTGAGTGCCGCCCCGCCCTCCGACGATCGGCCGCACGGCGTGTTTGCCACTCGATCTCCGCGACGGCCAAATCCGATCGGCCTGACCGTCGTTGAACTGCTTCGCCGCGACCAGGGATCGCTCTACGTTCGTGGCGTCGACATGCTGGACGGAACGCCGATTCTCGATATCAAGCCTTACCTATCCAGCATCCCCGCCGAGACCTTGCGCCGCGGATGGCTGGCTGAAGCAGAGGCTCGAAAAGCGTAGCCCTCCTGGGCCGCCCCGCGCTTTCGCGCGGCCATTGTCCAGACAGCCGGAGTACCTTCTCCCACGCCGCCTCGGGAGTTCGTGTGGTACATTTGCGCCATGGTGATTCGGCGTTTGGCTTTATGCGCGTTGCTATTGGCCATCTCCCAGGCGTATGTGCCAGCCTCCGGGCAGGCAGCCAAACCTGCCGACGGCAATCGGCAGACGACGCCTTCCACTTCTTCCATCGCCGCGCCGCAAGCTACGGAAACCGGCAAGACCGATTGCAACGGCGTCCCCTGCGAGGATCAGCAGCCTCGCATGATCGTCACCCTTCCGGCGCCAGCGCCTGCATCGTGGCCCTGGCACGATCGAATCTTGTGGGCTGCCTATCTCGTGCTCGTTATTCTGGGATACGCCGGAATCATGCTGGCCGTTTCCACGCTGAAAAAGATTGCGCGCCAAACCGCTTCAGCCGAAGACGCTGTTTCAGCCGCCAAAGACAGCGCCCGCGCCGCGTTGTTGATTGCCCAATCCATCATCGATGCAGAAAGGCCCTGGATCCTGATCGCCGTCGAGCCATCCAGGACGGTTGAGAACAGCTTTAGCGTAATGGCAACCAATCGCGGCCGCACCCCGGCAACCATCATTGCGGCCTTCGACCACATCGAGATCGCGTTGGATGAAATTCACCTTCCCGCGACCCCTGAGTATGGAAATGAGCAGCAAGCCGCACCAGCCGTTCCCATCATTCTGCTGCCGGGCGAGTCCACCGCCATCAAGCCCTTCGGCCGGGACGATCTGAAAGGGGTCTGCGCGTCCGATGAAACATTCAGGCGGATTGAGAGCTGGGAAGAAAAGCTTTTTATATGCGGGAAAGTTACTTACAGGGACTTGATTGCTCCGCCCGCCGACCAGTTCCACGAGACGACATGGTGCTGCTGGTACATTCACGGACGGCAGAAGAGCGGTCTGGTGATCGCCGGCCCGCCCAGTTATAACCTGCACACTTAGGAAGTCTCTGCATAAGTCGGCGTTTTGAAAGGTATGGGCTTTGCAGTCTGCGGAAAAGCTCATTCCGGGTTGCAAGAAGTGTCAGGGCACGACCGGGGTACCCAGGGACACCCCTGGGTCGCGTGCCGCAAATGTTGCAAAATCAACGTGGGCTTTATCCCTTGAGGGACTAGTTCTTTGGCCGTATGAAAATGTTCCTTTTGGAAATGTAGCGCCGGCCTCCTGGCCGGCTGTAGCGTGGGCCTCCCGGCCCACGTTCGTTCGTTGGATAGAACATCTTCATCCGGTCACGGACCTAGCTGCTTCACCAGAAAACTTGTTCAGGGATTCCAAAGACCTTGTCCTGTGCAACCGGCAATCCCCTGCTCACGCAGTCACCGACTGCCTGAGATCCTGTTCAAAGGTCGCGTCGGGTTCGTCAAGCCTGATCAAGCGATGCAAATAGGCCCGGGAGATGCACAGGCTGCGGGCAGCCAGCGTCTTATTCCCATTGTTCTCGCGAACGGCAGCGACGGCCAGCTTGACCTTATAGTCGCGCAGTTGCCGCTCGAACGAGCCTGCGGGATGGTAATCGCCGATGTCGATTGCGTCTTCGATGTCGGCGCCATCTTCCTCCTGCGTGGTCAACGACAAATCTTCCTGGCGAACGGTCTGTCCGGCAGCCAGGATGATGGCCCTCTGCATCACGTTTTCGAGTTCGCGCACATTGCCCGGCCAGGAATAACTCTGCAGCGCCGCCATTGCTTCCGGCTCAATGCTCTCCATCGGCTTTTGAAACACCTGCGCATAGTGCCGCAGAAAATGCCTGGCAATCTTGGGAATGTCTTCCGGATGCTCCTGGAGCCCCGGTGAATCGATCCGCATGACGTTGATGCGGTAGAAAAGATCCTGACGGAACTTGCCTTCGGCCACCAGTTTGGCTAGGTCTCTGTGCGTGGCGAAAATCAGGCGTGCTCGCAATGGGATGAGTTTGTTGCTGCCCAGGCGGTTGAATTCCATCTGCTGCAAAACCCGCAGCAGCTTGACCTGTGTGAACACGCTCAGGTCCCCGATCTCATCCAGGAACAGCGTACCGTCGGCCGCCTGCTCAAAGTAGCCTTCGCGCGCCCCCACCGTACCCGTGAACGCGCCCTTTTCATGCCCGAACAACTCGGACTCGATCAATGTTTCAGGAATGGCGCCGCAGGATACAGCCACAAATGGGCGGTTGGAGCGGGATCCAAGATTGTGAATGGCGCGGGCGATCAGTTCTTTTCCGGTTCCACTCTCCCCGGTCACTAGCACAGATGCATTCAGATTCGTGACACGGTGCACAAGTTCATATACCCGCTGCATCTGCGGGCTCGATCCGATCAGCCGGTCGCAACTGCCGGGCTCCTCCAGCCGCTCCTGCACCGTCTGGAGTTGCTGCTTCAGCGAGGAATTCTCGTACGCCCTGCTGAGCATCGTCTTCAGATCGCGAATCGAGGGCGGTCTGCGGCAGTAGCCGAAGGCTCCCGACCGAACCAGTTCAAACGCGGTGGACCGAAGCCCATCGTCGGCCATCACCACCGAAGGAACATTCGCTGCAATCAAACTCCGGGTAAATCCAATGCGCTCCTGCAAAGAATCATGATTCGAGTTCAAATCCAGAATCATGACGTCGCAGCCCCCGGTAGACACCAGGCTGTTCATTCCCTCCTGGTCCGACTCCAAAAGGAGCTGGAATTCCTTGCCAAGGGCAGAGGAAAGAAGAGGGTGCAGCGTGCGGTCTTCCGAATAGAGTCCGATTTTAATCATGGTTGGGTGAACCTTGTCCCCGCATGCCGCCTGACACTATCAATTGAGAAGCTGGGAATCAATTGAGAAGCTGGAACCTTGTCATCATGATCTTGCTTCAGCGAATTGAATGCCAATGCCCGTTTAGTGGTAGAGCAATGACGCGATGGTACTGCTCTTTAACTGACACCAGGCCACATCTCCCGTTGGGGCTGGGGCCGCCTCCCTTGACCAGGCGCATTTCGCGATGACCAAGCCCGGATGGGAAAAGCCTCTCTGCCTCCACTTATCGGCGCTTTTGATCGCTGTAATGAGGCGAGTCACCGGCCAGATCCATTTCAACGCTCCTTTGGTAATAAGCATTGAAGCACCGGGTCCATGGAGGCTGTGGAGCGCACCGCAACGTGAATGGAACGCGAGGTTTCACCCATGCGTCAAGGAACCTGCGCACAAGTCCAAATTGTGGCAGGGCGCGGCTTTAAAGCCTCCCCTGAGCCTGTCGAAGGGGTGCCGCAGATGCAACTGCTTCCTAGTTCTTTGGCCGTATGAAAATGTTCCTTTTGGAAATGTAGCGCCTCCTGGCCGGCTGTAGCGTGGGCCTCCCGGCCCACGTTCGTCCATTGGATAGAACATCTTCATCCGGTCACGGACCGAGAAGTACATTCGATCGGCTCCCATCCCAGGACCAGCAGAGCTTTTGCCCCGATCAATCCTGAGGGTGCCTCCAGGTGTCAATCACCCATTCGTATTACGCCGGCAACACCTCCGTAACTATCCACAAACCCCTCATTGCGCATATATATTCTTCCAGGTGCGTCGCCTCCCATGCGTTCAATGGCGCCGCAATACCAGCCTCGAGCTCGGCCTTTTGAGTTCCGGGCGCCTTCAGGTCCGACCCAGTCAGTGTCGTAACCGGCGCAGCGCAAACCTGGGGCGGGGAGGTTGCCGGTTTGTCTTCGCGCTCATTGCGAATCCGCCGCCGCTCCTCCCGCAAGCTCCGTTTGTGGCTCTGAAGCTGTACCCGGCGGGGTGTATACGCCCCGCTTCACCCCCATCGCCGCCCGTAAACATTCGTCTACACCACGCCGAATGCCAAACAACTAACTGCTTGACTTCAGACGATTTGGGTTCGCGCCGATTTGGTTGGGCAATTGCTCTAGGATGATTGTCCCCTGAATGCCGGGGGCAAGGAGCCTGAGCATGAACTCATTCGCCTGGTGGCCAACTGTGATCGTCCTCGCCGTCGCGACCTTCACGGATGTGCGCAGCCGCCGCATTCCGAATTGGCTGGTGCTCCCCTTCCTGGCGATCGGCATCGCTGTCTCCGGTTGGCTCCATGGCTGGCATGGCCTCGGCCAAAGCTTCGAGGGTCTCGGACTTGGCCTTCTCATTTACGGTTTTCTCTTCTGGATGGGCGGCATGGGCGCGGGAGACGTCAAGCTGTGCGCCGCCATCGGGGCCTGGATCGGCCCCGACCAATTGTTCATTGCGCTCGTCATCACCGGCTTGGCCGGGGGTGTCATGGTTCTGTCCTGGGCCCTGTTTGGTGGATTTCTCAAAGACCTGTTCACCGGAACGGGCAACCTCGTCTTCGGCTGGAAGGGGCCCGGCTCAGTCCGCGATCCGGAGATGGTTCTGGCTAATCCACGGAAGCGCAAAATCCCTTACGCACCGGCCATCGCAATCGGAACACTCATTTCCTTCTTTTCGCATTGAGGATCGGAATATACGCTATGCAGGACTTTGACACACCCTTTGGGATTCAGGTTAGCCCGGACGAACAGGTGCAAACCCTAAGGGGCGGCGCGCCCGTGAGTGCCTCGTATGCCCCGTATCTCGATTCTCCCTATCCCGATCCCTTCGGCGCCGCCCGTTTGCCGGTTGCGATCATCGGACCCGACGACCAGCGGCGCAACTCGTTGGCGCTTGCGATTGCCGGATGCAATGGCGCTTTAGTCCGTGAGCTTCATCCCTATCCTGCCGGTCTGGACGGTGTGCCGGGACTGCTGGAAGGAAACTGCGACGTCCTCGTGATTGACCTGGATAGTTTCCCGGAATTTGCCCTCGAACTAGTGGAGAGCATCTGCGTCAGGAGCTCGAAGACCGTGATGGTCTATTCGGGAAAATCCGATCCGGAACTGCTGGTCCGCTGCATGCGTGCAGGGGTTCGGGAGTTTCTCTCTCCGCCCTTCGAACACAATGCCGTGGGAGAGGCTATGGTACGGGCCGCGGCTCGTCGTCCTGCCACTCGCCCCCAAAAAGAGGCAAACGGCCGCCTGCTCGTATTTCTCGGCGCCAAGGGCGGCGGCGGAGTCACCACCCTCGCCTGCAATTTTGCGGTGGCTCTGGCGCTGAATGCCTCTGAAAGCACGCTGCTGATCGACCTCGATCTCCCCTTGGGCGACGTCGCGCTGAACCTCGGCATCGTCACTGAATTCTCCACAATCAGCGCCCTTGAGCAAGCCGGCCGGCTGGATGCCAATTTTCTCAGTCAGTTGCTGGTCAAGCATAGCTCGGGACTGACCGTACTCGCGGCTCCCGGCAAGTTTCCCCAGTATGACGCCAGCAATGAGGCGATCGACAAACTGCTCCACGTCGCGCGGCAGGAATTTGACAACGTGGTCGTCGATGTGGGGTCGAGACTCGATTTAACCGGCACCGCTCTCTTCAGGGACGCGTTCACCGTCTACCTGGTCACCCAGGCCTCCATCCCCGATCTGCGCAATTCTAACCGCCTGATCTCTCAGTTCTTCACCGGAGGCGGTCCGAAACTCGAAATCGTGATCAACCGGTTCGATCCTCGTTCCCTGGGTGTGGCTGAAGAGCATATTACGAAGGCTCTCACCAGGCCGCCCACTTGGAAGATTCCCAACGACTTTGCCGCTGTGCGCCAGATGCAGAACACCGCCACTCCCCTGGCGCTTGCGGATTCACCCATTTCACGGCTCATCCGGCAGATGGCCAGAGCCGTTTCCGGACAACCCGAACCCGAAGCCGCAACCAGGAAGAAAGTCTTCAGCTTCTTCAAAAAATGATGGCTCTGTGCATGACGTTTCTCTCTCGACGGAAGGTGTAACGTGGAACTGCTGAATCTGGAAAAGTACAAAGCGGAAATACACCGGACCCTGATCTCCAAGCTGGATCTTGAGAAGCTGTCGCGCGTCAACTCTTCCCAGGCGCGCCAGGCAGTTTCCGGCATCGTCAAGGAGATCATCGCCGACCAGCGTGTGCCGCTGAACTACGAAGAGCAGGAAAAGATTCAGGCCGATCTGCTCGACGAAGTGTTCGGCCTTGGTCCGCTGGAACCCCTGCTCCGCGATCCAAAGGTCTCTGACATCCTGGTCAATGACAAGGACCATGTGTTCGTTGAGAAAGGCGGTCTCCTCTCCAGGGTCAATACGTCGTTTCGCGACGATCGCCACCTGCTCCAGATCATCGACCGCATCGTGTCGCGCGTCGGCCGCAGAGTCGATGAGACCTCGCCGATGGTCGATGCCCGCCTCCCCGATGGCTCTCGTGTGAATGCCATTATTCCACCCCTCGCGCTCGACGGACCTTCCTTGTCCATCCGCCGATTCGGGACGGGCCCCTTGGCCGCCAACCAACTCGTGCAGTTGAAGAGCATCTCCGCCGAGATGATGGAACTGCTGTCTTCCGCGGTCAAAGCCCGCATCAGCATTGTCATCTCCGGCGGCACTGGCGCCGGCAAAACCACCTTCCTCAACATCCTGTCTCAGTACATCCCGAACAACGAGCGGCTCGTCACCATCGAGGACGCCGCCGAACTCCGGCTTGCGCAGGAGAATATTGTCCGCCTCGAAACCCGCCCCCCCAACATTGAAGGCCAGGGTGCAATTCGCCAGCGCCAACTGCTCATCAATTGCCTCCGTATGCGCCCCGACCGCATCATCATGGGCGAGGTGCGCGGTGAAGAAGCCTTCGATATGTTGCAGGCCATGAATACCGGCCACGAAGGTTCCATGACCACGGTTCACGCCAACACGCCCCGCGACGCCATCTCCAGGCTTGAATCGATGGTCGCCATGGGCAATATGAATCTGCCCGAAAAATCCGTTCGCCAGCAGATTGCCTCCGCCATCACCATCGTCGTTCAGGCCTCGCGCATGAGCGATGGAACGCGCAAGGTGACCAGCATTTCCGAGATCACCGGCATGGAAGAGAACGTCATCAGCATGCAGGAGATCTTCAACTTCACCAAAAAGGGGATCGGTCCCGATGGCAAGGTCATTGGATCTTTTATGCCGACTCGCATCCGCCCCAAGTTCCTCGAACGGCTGCGCATCGCGGGAGTCATCCTGCCGCCAAGCCTGTTTGAACACGAAACGCTCGTCAACTAACCGGAAAGGAGGTCCACTCTTATGGGATTGATCGTCACATTGGTTTTCGTCGGCGCGTTTTCGGTCGTCGCTCTGCTCTTGGTCGCCGGCGGGCAAGGGGCCTCTCAGAAGGCCAAACAGGTTGTCGCAACACTCGAATCGGCCCTGGCCACCGAGACTCCGCAGATTCGTGAGAAGTTGGTCGATCTTCGCAAGAGCACCCGGTTCAGTGGCATCCCATGGCTGAATCAAAAGCTCCTGAACGTCCAGTTGGCGCCGCTCCTCCAGACCCTGCTCAAACAGGCCGATCTCAAGTGGACCGCCGGCCAACTGATGTCCATGTGCGGTCTCGGCTTCGCCATTCCGGCTTATCTGGTTTACCTGCGGTTCGCGCAGTTGCTCCCGACTCTCGGCGTCGGATTGGTCTTCGGCGCGGTGCCGATTGGCTATGTGCTCTTCAAGCGAACCAAGCGCTTTAACAGCTTTCAAGCCGGGTTGCCGCCAGCGCTGGATTTGATGGTGAGCGCCCTCCGCGCCGGGCATAGTCTCATCGCTGCAATGGGCCTGGTGGCTCGCGAGTGCGCCGACCCCATTGGCTGCGAATTCAGATCGTGCTTCGAGGAGCAGAACTTCGGCCTGGAACTGAAGACCGCCCTCGACAACCTGATCAACCGCGTTCCCCTGCAAGATCTCAGAATTGTCGCAACCGCGATTCTGATCCAAAAGGAGAGCGGGGGAAATCTTGCGGAAGTTCTCGACAAAACCGCTCATGTCATCCGGGAGCGGTTCCGTCTCAAGCGCAAGATCGCCACACATACGGCGCAGGGACGCCTCTCAGGGTTGATTCTCAGCCTGCTTCCGGTGGTGACGGGATGCGCCCTGTGCGCCGTCAACCCAAAAATGATGAGCATTTTGTGGACGACTGCAATCGGCCTCAAGCTGATGTGGACAGCTTTCGGCATGATCATCGTTGGCGGCTTGATCATTCGCCACATTGTCAACATGGATGTTTGAAGGGAACTTATGGCATTCGCGCTTTTTTCCTTTAGTGTCGTTTTTCTTTTGATCGCGAGCGGCGGCCTGCTCCTGTTCTATCGCGAGGCCATGCTCCAGAGAATCTCCGACGTGATCAATCCGCAGCGCAAAAAGAAGACGCTGCTTGACACCATCCAGGAGACTGGCCTCACCATTGGCGGCGTGGTCGAGCGCTTCGATAGTGTCATCCCAAAGAGCAAGGCGGAAGTTTCCATCACATTGCAGCGCCTGAATCGCGCCGGCTTTCGCAAGGAGTCCGCGGTCAAGCTGTTCTATGGCTCCAAGGTTTTGATTCCCCTCCTGCTGTGTACTTTGGCCCTGGCCACCGGCTTCGCGAAAGTCAACCCGCTTTTCGTGTATGGCGCAGCTCTGGGTCTCGGATTCCTGGGGCCGGATTTCTGGTTGGGAAGGCAGATCAAGAAGCGCCAGGACAAAATTCGCCGCGGCCTGCCCGATGTGCTCGATCTTCTGATCATCTGCATCGAGGCGGGACTTAGCCTGGACCAGTCAACGGCGCGCGCCGCACAGGAATTGGCCAAGGCGCAGCCGGAAATGTGCGATGAGTTGACCATTGTCGTGCTCGAGCAACGTGCTGGACGCCCTCGTGGCGAAGCCTGGAAGCACCTTGCCGAACGCACCGACCTGGATTGTGTCCGCAGTCTCGTTTCCATGCTTATTCAATCGGAACAATTGGGAACAAGCATCGGCAAGACGCTGCGCACTCATTCCGATACCCTCAGAGTTCAACGCGTGCAGGCTGTGGAGGAGGCGGCGGCAAAACTCACCATCAAGCTGCTCTTCCCGCTCGTGCTGTTCATTTTCCCCGCGCTTTTTGTGGTCGTTCTCGGACCCGCGGCCATTCAAATCATGACAACTCTCAATATCGGTCAATAGGGAGAGGAAAGGAGAACTGCTATGGAAACCACCATGATCGTTCGTATTGCCGCTGCCGTGCTCTGTGCCATCGTATTCGGCATCATTGTTCAGCGCCGCCGCACAAGCGCCAAGTAGTGTGGCCTGCGCGGATCTTCTGGCGGCGCCGCAAAAATGCGCGAGCTCCGCTGCCCGGCTACCAGGTATTGCGAGCTGGGAACATCGATTGATGCACCGTTTTGAGAGAAAGGAGAACTGCTATGGAAACCACCACGATCGTTCGCATTGCCGCTGCCGTGCTCTGTGCCATCGTATTCGGCATCATTGTTCAGCGCCGCCGCACAAACGCCAAGTAGGTTGGCCTGCGCGGATCTTCTGGGGGCGCCGCAAAAATGCGCGAGCTCCGCTGCCCGGCTCCGGAAGTATTGCGGGCTGGGAACATCGATTGATGCACCGTTTTGAGAGAAAGGAGAACCGATATGGAAACCACCACGATCGTTCGTATTGCCGCTGCCGTGCTTTGTATCATCGTCGCGGTCGTTCTGATTCAACGCCGCCGCACCAGGGTCAAGTAGAACGGGCGTCACAGGGGTACGCGTGGCCCAGGAATCCACATGGGTTCTGCTGGTCTATTCGATAGCCCCGCTTAACGGGGACCTTTCGCTTTGGCGATAAGTCTCTCCGCGTCGTTTCTCGGCAATGGATCAAGCGGTACGCCCTTGCACGGCCTTTTGAGCCAGTTGGAGTTCCCTCATCCTTCCCGCTCCGTGCAAGATCCGTTCCTGACCCGGTCCTCGAAGAGAAGTGACTTGCATCAATGTACCGAAGTGAAGAAGAGGTTGAAGTGACAACTGTGGCTCAAAAGAACTTTGCGGTTGCCGGGGACTCGCCGAGCGCGGGAGGCTACAACGAATCTCGGCAACACTGCGCTTACAATCAGACGCGCGAGTGCTTCCTTGGCTTGGAGGTCACAGTCGCCGGCTTTTCGTATGCTAACGCCAAGGAGCGGATCGCCACCCTCGCGCTCAAGTCAGGCGAGGGGCTCTGGATGGTGCCTTTCAGAGGGCTCCCAGAAGAGGGTATGCGCGCCCCGCTCGATCTGGTTTATCTTGACAGCGATTGCCGGGTCATTGACGCAATCGAATCCTTTCCTGTTTTTCATGCAGCCTCTCCGAGCCAGCAGCCTGCCAGTGTTCTCGCACTGCCAACGCACTCCATCTATTCGTCGCAGACCCAGCCAGGCGACCAGGTGGTGATCTGCGTGGCCGAAGAGATGGAAGGCCGCCTCGAGCGGTTCTCCAGTTCACTGAGTTCCGCCGCTGTGAAGAGTGTCGCTGTCTTGAGAGAGAGGCCCCTGTGGAGCGGCGGTCCTGGCTTGCTGCAACTGGAGGATCGGTCCAAGCAGGATGTTCCCAGTTCTGCACGCATCCATGAGATCGGCCTCATCGAACCGGGGACCAAGGACACCAGGCCGCCGAAGAATTGGTTGCAGCGCTGGTGGTCTCCCGATCCGAGAAAAGCGCCGCGCGATCATGTGCCCGGCCTCGCTGCCTACTATTGGAACGGCGCGCCGCCCAAGGCTCACAACATCAGAGATATCAGTTCCACGGGTTTGTACCTGGTGACTGAGGAACGTTGGTACCCCGGCACGCTCGTCCTGATGACTCTGCAAAGGACAGATTGCGGCGATGAGAGCTCTGAGCGGACCATCTCCGTGCACTCCAGGGCCGTCCGATGGGGCGCCGATGGCGTCGGCCTGCAGTTTGTCCTGTCAAAGGCTCACAACCCGCCGGCTGGAGTGAACTTGCAGAATGGGGTGGACGAAAGGGAACTGGAACGATTTTTGCAGAAGCTCAAGAACGGCGAGAGATAGTCAGCCCGTTGGGTATGCGCTGTAACTCGTAACACGAAAGTGGCATCGTTGCATCGGGATTTCTGCTGTAAGGTGAACGATGCCGGGAAGGAACATCATGAACTTGTTAACCGGGCTGCGAAAGCATGGCAAGGACTTCATGAACGAGTTGAACCCAGTTTCACCAACGAACGGAACGCGCATCGAAACCCGCTCCATCGCGGCGCTGCTGCGGTCCCGCCTTCGCCCCGCCGAAGAGGGCGGAGCGCTCGTTGAGATAGCCTTGGTGCTGCCAATTCTGGCCACCCTCGTGCTGGGCATCTTTTCAGTCGGAGTCATGTTCATGAACTATCTTGACCTGACAGAAGCCACCGGCGCCGGCGCACAGTATCTCCAGTTGATCCGCACCAGCACGTCTGACCCCTGCGGCGACACCTTCACCGCGATCAAGAATGCGGCGCCGGGCCTGGTTTCGGCCAGCGTCAACCTGAAGTTCACCCTCAATGGCACGCCGGTAAGCGGAACTTCATGCGCCGGCGATCAGTCGGACCTTGAGGCGGGACAACCCGTATCGGTAACAGCCACTTATCCGTGCAACCTCAGCATCTATGGCGTCAACTTTGCGCCCTCCGGTTGCACGCTTTCAGCTACAGCGACGGAGTATGAGTATTAGCACGGAATCTGTGAGGCAAATGAAATGATCAAGAAAATCGTGTCCTTGGTACGACGAGCGCTCAAGGACCAGCGCGGGCAGGTGCTGCCTTGGCTGGCATTGGGAATGACTGGCATGTTGGGAGTGACCGGCATGACGATTGACATTGGCCATGCCTATGTGGTCCACGCTCAGCTCCAGAATGACGCCAATGCGGCCGCGCTGGCCGCGGCGGGACAAGTGTATGTCACCCAGTCACAAACCGTGAACTCAACCACCCAGGCGGACTTGTACAGCGGCTCAAGCGGCGGCAATAACATAGACGCCACGCTGGGTACCGTGACGACGACTGTGACCCCGGCATGCGTCAACATGTTAATGCCGTCGGGAACGAGCTGCACCTCGAATAGCCCGGCGAACGCTGTTCAGGTTAAGGAAACAACCTCTGTGCCAACCTGGCTCTTGGGCGTTTTGGGTTTCAATAAAATTCCGGTGGCGGCAACAGCAACCGCATCCATGGGAGGCATCGCGCAACCCTGGAACATCGCCGTGATCGAGGATGCCACGGGATCCATGGCCAGTGCTGACACAAACTGCGGCGGAATCACGGAATTCCAGTGCGCTCTGAACGGCATTCAGGAGCTGCTCTCGGCCACCAATCCCTGCCCAGCGGGCGCATCCTCCTGTACCCCCGCCAATGCAAACGTCCGCATGAGCCTTTGGACATTTCCAAACATCATCACCGCCGACCTTCCCGTCGCCAATGCTTGCAGCGGCACAACTTATACCGAACCGTTGCCGTATCAGGTTTACACTCTGCCCCTGCCTACTGCAACGTCCTACACGCCGCTCACCTACAGCTACAATGGCACAACCTGGTCCGCGAGTTACGAGGTCACCTATGAGGCCAGCGATGCGGATGCGAATGGCTTCGTCAGCGACTATTACCAACCATCCAGTACCTCTACAGGCGGATTGAACGCCAGTTCCTCCATCGTGCAGGCGGTGGGATATGGCGGAACGGCCAGCGGGAGCAAGGCCGGTTGCCTGCCCATCTCCCCAGCAAGCATCGCGCTCAACGGCGCCACCGGCACTCCCACTTCTACTACCAAGGTCAACAAGGCGAACGTCGGCGAAGGCATTACTTACTACGCGTCCGTACTTTATGCGGCGGAGTCGGCGCTGGTCGCAGAACAGAAGGCCCACCCGGGATCGAAGAACGCCATCGTTCTGCTCAGTGACGGTCAGGCAAACACGCAATGGATCTACTTCCCGCAGGGCTCCCTGGTGCAAACGCCGTCGGCAGACACCGCTTCGCCCTCCACCATTGCAGCCGCCTCTGGACATTCCACCCTGAACACAACGGCAAACACCAGCGCGTTAGGCGCATATTACCTGTCCACGCCAAACGGCGAGGCGACTGGGACAATCTCCGGCCTTTACCCCGACTTTTTGGATGAGTGCCAGCAGGCGATCACAGCGGCGCAGGCCGCCACAACAGCGGGAACCACCGTGTACGCAGTGGCCTATGGCGCTGAAGATACGGGATGCTCCTCCGGCGGCCACCCTGACGATTACACCGACGTCACACTCGTTGCCACCGGCAACAACGCACCCTTCACGCTCTCGCAACTCACCCCATGCGTGACTATGGAGAACATCGCCTCCTCCTTGAACACGTTTTACTCCGACTACCTGCAAAGCGGTTCAGGCGTATCCAATTCCTGTGTCGACAATGCGCATACTGTTACGGCCTTGGTCCAAATATTCGCATCAATCTCTTCCACATTCACAACCCCAAGGCTAATTCCGGCCAGTTCCGTGTCCGTTGTCCTCTAAACGCCGTACGGCTACAAAGGCCGCATTCCGCGCCTGTCCCACTCATTCACTCGCGCGGAATGCGGCACTCACTCTACTTCTTCCGGAATAATCAACACCACTTCCACTCTTTCACTTTGACCATTCTGCGCCGCGGGCCGGAATTGCCACTGCCGCAGCGCGTCCAGCACAAACTGCGCCTGTTCGAACTGCGGCGGAAACGCCACGGCCA
>Ga0302319_10008121_pt1 | contig 20513 bp, 15 predicted proteins | sample Bog_T0_2_FD_203319 | JGI IMG/M metagenome (GOLD analysis project Ga0302319, IMG submission 203319) | Peat permafrost microbial communities from Stordalen Mire near Abisko, Sweden - Bog_T0_2 | ecosystem: Environmental > Terrestrial > Soil > Wetlands > Peat | place: Sweden: Abisko, Stordalen Mire... | reverse complement strand
CTGAGAACGCAGAGCAGCGCAGAGGAGTGTCGGCGGAAAACCATCAATCGTCCAAGGCTTTCACTTTGTGATCTTTGCGTTCTTTGTGGTTAAATGGGTTAAATGGGTTAAATGGGTTAAATGGGTTTTCACTGGCTGCCTGGCATTGCCCGTTGACGGCCCCCGGCTGGGTTTGGCACGATGCCCCCATGGCGCGATACGATTCCCGGGGCCGGCCCGACTTGGATTTGCCCAAGGCCAGACTCACCCGGGAAAGCCTGCGTGAGGCCGCCATTCTGCTCGCTTATCTCCGGCCTTATCGCCGCCTCCTGCTCGCCGCCTGCGGCGCGCTGGTGTTCTCCAGCCTGCTGAGCCTGTGCTTTCCCTTTCTGGCCGGCAGCCTGATGGATGCCGCCATGCCGGGAGCCGCCGCCCGCGGGCCGGCCTGGCTGCCGCACCGGATCAATCTGGTCGCGCTGCTCATGCTGGGCGTGCTCGCCGTGCAAGCGGCCAGTTCCTATTTCCACTCCACCTCCATGACCCGGATCGGCCAGCACGCCGTGGCCGATTTGCGCCGCGACACCTACGCCCGCCTGATCTGCCTGCCGATGACCTTCTTTGGCCAGCGGCGCGTGGGTGAGTTGAACAGCCGCCTGTCGGCGGATCTGACGCAAATCGAAGCCACCCTGATCATGGTCGTGCCCCAATTCCTGCGGCAAACCTTGATGCTCCTGGGGGGGGTCATTCTCATCGCCAGCACCTCCGCGCGGCTCACCCTCATCATGTTGAGCGCCATCCCCCCCGTGATTGTTCTGGCCGTGGTGTTTGGCCGCAAACTGCGGGGGAATTCCCGGGAGGCCCAGGACAAACTGGCCGAGACCGGCACCATTGTGGAGGAGACCTTGCAGGGCATCTTCAACGTGAAAGCCTTTGTCAACGAGGCTTTCGAGATCGGCCGCTATGGCCGGAGCATGGATGCCTACCTGCGCGTGGCCTTGCGGGGGGCCCGGTTGCGCGGCGCGTTCATCGCCTTCGTCGTGTTCGCCCTGTTCGGCTGCATCGTGGTGGTGCTTTGGTCCGGCGCGTCGCTGTTGCAGAGCGGGCGCATTTCCATCGGCGAGATGACGCGTTTCGTGCTCTACACGGCGTTCGTCGCGGGTGCCATGGGCCAGTTTGCCGATCTCTACAGCCAGGTGCAAAAAGCCGTGGGCGCCTCCCACCGCGTCCGGGAACTGATGCAGGAATCGCCCGAATTTGCCATCGAGAAACCGGCGGCGGCGGCCCCGGCCACCCGCGCCCCGTTGCGCGGCGAAGTGCAATTTTGCCAGGTCCACTTCCGCTACGCCTCCCGCCCCGAGATGGAAGTGCTCAAGGGTCTTTCCTTCGCCGTCCAGCCCGGCGAGAAAATCGCCCTGATCGGCCCCAGCGGCTCCGGCAAATCCACGATTATCTCCCTGCTATTGCGCTTCTATGATCCCCAGCCGGGCGGGATCTTGATGGATGGCCGGCCCGCGCGGGATTATCCGCTGGCCTGGCTGCGCAACCAGATGTCCATCGTGCCGCAGGAAGCCATGCTGTTTGGCGGCACCATTTACGAGAACATCGCCTACGGCCGGCCCGGCGCCACCGAGGCCGAACTCATGGAAGCTGCCCGGCAGGCCCACGCCCATGAGTTTATCACGCTGTTCCCGGAAGGCTATCAGACGCTGGTGGGCGAACGCGGCGTCAAACTTTCCGGCGGCCAGCGCCAGCGCGTGGCCATTGCGCGGGCGATTTTAAAAAACCCGGCCATTCTGATTCTGGATGAGGCCACCAGCTCGCTCGATTCGGAAAGCGAACGCCTCGTGCAACTGGCCCTCGACCGGTTGATGCAGAATCGCACCACGTTCATGATTGCCCATCGCCTGGCCACCGTGCGGCGGGCGGACCGCATCCTCGTCATCCGCGACGGCCTGCTGGTCGAGTCCGGCACCCACGCCGAATTGCACGCGCAGGAAAACGGACTCTACCGCCACCTGGCCGAATTACAATTCAATCTCAAGCCGTGAGAACGGCGGGGGAGGTGGAACCGGCATCCTGCCCCACGTTTCACGCGCACCCACCCACCGATTTCATCCTGACTGCCGGTTGGCATCCCTAGCCTCGATATTTCATAGTGAAACCGGCAAAACCATGGCAAACCATTGTAGCGCAGGCTTCCCAGCCTGCCGTATCGCAGGTTTCCAAACCTGCGTGCCGCGTCTTTTCAACCACGCATTCGAACGTGTTTGCGCCCCTCTTTTCATAGGGTTTTTCGCGACTCTTTCCAAAATGGCTATGAAATATCCGGGCTAGCGCCGTCGGCGCGACCTCTTTGTTGCAATGGAGCTGATAAGCAATTCAAGTTCGGTCAGCGACATCGACATGTTTGAACCGAATGGGTTGACTTTTAATCTTTTACCAGCGCGACGACTGCGGCAAGCTGACGGCAATATGAAGTCGTTCACCGAACAACTATGGGTGGAGGTCCCCGGCCGGATGGGGTTCTTAAACCTTACCGACACGATTTCCAAGCTGGTTTACAACAGCACGATTCAAGAAGGTCTCTGTCTGGTCAATGCCATGAACATCACTGCCAGCGTCTTCATCAACGACGCCGAAGACGGGTTGCTGCACGATTATCAGGTATGGCTCGAAAAACTCGCCCCCCACGAGCCCATCAGCGCATATCATCATAATCGCTCGGGCGAAGACAATGGCGATGCGCACATCAAACGCCAGATCATGGGGCGCGAAGTCGTGGTGGCGGTCACCAAGGGAAGACTGGACCTCGGCCGCTGGGAGCAAATCTTCTACGGCGAATTTGACGGCAGCCGCCGCAAACGCGTCATGGTCAAGATCATTGGGGAATAAGCAGCCGTGGATTAATGGATTGACGTGAAACGCAAAGAATCCTGCACATCAATCCACTAATCCATCAATCCATCAATCCACGACTAATCCATCCCGCAGGCGAAGCCTCAGGGCTGGTAGAGGAAATACATCAGCCCGGCCTGGAGTTTGGGGCCATCCCCATCCAGTTGCAGTTTGATGTCGTGCGCCTGACCGCTCTGGCCAAACAGGGAGAAGAAATTTGACAGGTCGTACCGTTCCCGGTATTCCACGAGGTTGCAGTCGTCAATGTCCGCGATTTTTTCCGCGCGCGTCACGGCCACATCGAAGTCGCCCAATTGATCCACAAAGCCGTGCTCCAGCGCCTCCCGGCCGGAAACCACCCGGCCATCGGCGAAGTCCTGCCAATTCTCCGCCAGTCCCCGCCCCTCTTTCTTGTTCAACTTGCAGGCATTGGTGCGCCCCTCGCCCACCACCTCCTTGAACCGGAGGAAGGTCTCGTTGATCAGATTCTGAACCATGGCATGTTCCTCCGGCGGGACTTCATTGGTGGCGCGTTCCCCGCTCAACATATCCTTGAACTTGCCGCTCTTGTAGGTCATGGGGGCAATCCCCACCTTGTCCATCAACCCGCGATAATTCCAGCCGTGCATAATCACCCCGATGCTCCCGGTCAGGGTCAGTTCATTGGCCACAATCCAGTGGCAGCCCGAGGAAATATAATACCCGCCGGACGCCGCCATGCTGCCCATGGAGCAAATCACCGGCTTGCCCTTGCCCGGATTGTCCGGATCTTCCTGAAACTTGCGGATGGCCTGATAGATTTGATCGGAGGCGAGGACCTCGCCCCCGGGTGAATCCACTTTCAAAATCACCGCCTTGACCCGTTTATCTGCGGCCGCGCGGTCCAATTGCGCCTGGATCACGTCCACCATGTTGTAGCCCGTCTGGCTCGCCTCATGACTGGTGATGATGCCGCCCACGGTCACCACGGCGATTTTGTTGTTGGCGTGGTGATTATCCAGCATGTATTCGTCCAGTTTGGGGCCCGTTTCGCGCGCATTGCCAAAGGCCTCGGTACGCACACCATGCCGGAACGACAAGCGGCTGGAGACAAACTGGCCCAGGTTGCCCATTAAACTGATGCCCAGCAGCAAAACGAGAATAATGGCCACGATCATCCAGCCACGGCTCTTGCGTGGCTTGGCCGGCGGCACCGGGGTAATCACCGGCGGCGGTGAAAAGGGCGGTGGCGGTGGTGGCACAAATTCAGGTGAACCGGGCGTCGTTTCCATATAGCTGGCACACTAACCCAAAGCCGGCCGGGCGGCAAGGATGGTGATTTGCGATTTACGGAGGATTCCTGGCAGTGGTCGCATTGCGACCACTCCCGCCAAGGCCCAGGGTGGGCGGAGTCGCGCTGCGACTCCGTTTGCCTGCGGAGCAGGCACTTTGTGGCGTGGCTTTGTCCAACGCTCACGAATGATTTCCAGCCTCGCGCAGCGATCAAGACGCGGCGGGCGCGGGGTTTGCGGAGCGGCCCGCCGCCCGGCGCTTCCCCGCCCAATCAGTAGCCTGCCTACTAACCATCAAGAACAGCAATAATTGTCCGAAAAATCGCCAGATAGGGTTGGTGCATTTTCCAAAGCAGACGAAAGTACAAATGAAAGCCTAACACCATCACTGCTTATGCCTAATCACTCCCACCCCACCATTTGGGAGCATGCGCAATCCAAAGGGGTATCGCGGCGCGACTTTCTTGCCGCCTGTGCCTGGATGACCGCCATGCTCGGCCTGCCCGCCAGCGCCGTGGCCCAAGTCACCAAAGCCCTGGAGACCAAACCGCGCCTGCCCGTGCTCTGGTTCCATTTCCAGGAATGCACCTGCTGCTCGGAATCCTTCATCCGCTCCTCACATCCCGCCGTGGCCGACGTGATCCTGGACCGGATTTCCCTCGATTACACGGAGACGCTGATGGCGGCCTCGGGCAAACAGGCGGAGGAGGCCCTGCACCGCACGATGGAGAAATCCAAGGGCGAATATTTAATGCTGGTCGAGGGTTCCGTGCCGATGGCCAATGGCGGGGCCTATTGCTGCATCGGCGGACGCTCCGCGCTGGACATCCTCAAAGAAGCCGCCGCCGGCGCAAAGGCCGTGGTCTGCTGGGGCAGTTGCGCCAGCAACGGCTGCGTGCAAAACGCCAAGCCCAACCCCACCCAGGCCACCCCCATCCACCAGATCATTTCCGGCGTGCCCATCATCAAGGTGCCGGGCTGCCCGCCCATCGCCGAAGTCATGACCGGCACGATCGTGCATCTGCTGGCATTCGAGCGCATTCCGCAACTGGATGGCCTGGGCCGGCCCAAGGCCTTCTATTCCCGCCGCGTGCATGACACCTGCTACCGCCGCCCGAATTATGACGCCGGTCTGTTTGTGAATTCCTTCGACGATGAAAACGCCAAGCGCGGTTATTGCCTCTATAAAATGGGCTGCCGCGGCCCGGTGACTTACAATTCCTGCGGCGTGATGCGCTGGAACGGCGGCGTGAGCTTCCCCATTCAATCCGGCCACGGCTGCATCGGGTGCAGCGAGGCCAATTTCTGGGACAACAGCCCCTTCTACCAGCATCTGCCGTCGTTCCCCGGTTTCGGCATTGAAACCACGGCGGACAAGGCGGGGGTGGTGGTGGGCGCGGCCACGGTGGTGGGCATTGCGGCCCATGCCATTTCCACCAACATCCGCAAACGCCATTTGATCAAGGAAGGCGTGGCCGCCAGCGAGGACGTGCAGGATGAACGCGCCGAACAAGGCGGCGGTTCCTAGGCCATTCACCGAAAACCAACCATTCATTCATCCGCTTACTTTCAGGAGAACAATATATGCCTGCCAAACGAATTGTCATCGACCCGGTCACCCGCATTGAAGGCCATCTCCGCGTGGAGGTGGAAGTCAAGGACGGCGTCGTCACCGAGGCGTTCAGCTCCGGCACCATGGTGCGCGGACTGGAGATCATCCTGCGCGGGCGCGATCCGCGCGATGCGTGGGCCTTTGCCGAACGCACCTGCGGCGTCTGCACCACCGTGCATGCGCTGGCCTCGGTGCGCTCGGTCGAGGATGCCCTGGGCATCGTCATTCCGCCCAACGCGGAAGTCATCCGCAATCTCATGTTCTGCGCCCAGTACATGCAGGATCATGTGGTGCATTTCTATCATTTGCACGCCCTGGACTGGGTGGATGTGGTCAGCGCCCTGAAAGCCGATCCCGAGCAGACCTCCGCCCTGGCCCGGAGTATTTCCCACTGGCCCAAGAGTTCCCCCGGCTATTTCTCCGACGTGCAAAAGCGGCTCGCCAAATTCGTGGAAAGCGGGCAGTTGGGCATTTTCGCCAACGGCTACTGGGGCCATCCGGCCATGAAGCTCCCGCCGGAGGCCAATCTGCTGGGCGTCACCCATTACATTGAGGCGCTGGAATGGCAGAAGGAAATTGTCAAGGTCCACACCATTTTCGGCGGGAAAAACCCGCATCCAAACTACCTGGTCGGCGGCGTGCCCTGCTCGATCAACATTGATGAGGCCAATGCCATCAATGCCGAACGCCTCGCCTACGTGGGCAAGCTCCTGGCGGACGCCAAGACGTTTGTGGAGCAGGTTTACATTCCCGACCTGCTCGCCGTGGCTTCGTTCTACAAGGATTGGGGCGCGATCGGCGGCGGACTGACCAATTACCTTTGCTACGGGGATCTGCCCACCAACGGTTTCGGGGATCCCGGCAAATTCAAGTTTGTGCGCGGCGCCATTCTGGACCGCGACCTGGGCAAGATTCATGAGGTGGACGCCCATGACCCGAAACAGGTCAAGGAATCCATCGCCCATTCGTGGTACGAATATTCCGACGGCGAGGCCGCCGCCAAGCATCCCTGGGAGGGCGAGACCAAGTTGAATTACACCGGCCCGCAGCCGCCCTACGACCAGCTCAATGTGGAAGGCAAATATTCCTGGCTCAAGACGCCCCGCTGGAACGACCACGCGATGGAGGTCGGCCCGCTCGCGCGCATGCTGGTGGGCTACGCCGCCGGACGCCAGGAGGTGCAGGACGCGGTGAACATGGTCCTCAAAAAACTCGATGTGCCGGTGGCCGCGCTGTTTTCCACGCTGGGGCGCACCGCCGCGCGCGGCATTGAAACCTATCTGGTGGCCCAATGGGCGCAGGAATTTTACGGCGACCTGCTGGCCAACATCAAGAACGGTGATTCCCGCACGTTTAACAATGAAAAATGGGATCCCGGCACCTGGCCGGCGGAGGCCAAAGGCGTGGGCATGTCCGAGGCCCCGCGCGGCGCGCTGGCGCATTGGATCGTGATCAAGGACCAGAAAATCGCCAACTATCAACTGGTGGTGCCATCCACCTGGAATGCCTCGCCCCGGGATTCCCAAGGCCAGCGGTCCGCCTACGAAGCCTCACTTCTGGGCACGCCCGTGGCCGATCCCGACAAGCCGCTCGAAATCATCCGGACGATCCATTCGTTCGATCCCTGTCTGGCCTGCGCGGTGCATTTGTACGATCCGCACGGCCGCACCCTCAACCGCGTCACCATCGGCGGCTAGGAGGCCATTATGCAAAAAGCCACCCTCGGTCGGGTTTACGTCTGGGAGATACCGGTCCGGTTTTATCACTGGCTGAACGCCTTCAGCCTGGTGGTCCTGTGCGTGACCGGCTATCTCATCGGCTCGCCGCTGGCCATCCAGCAGGCGTCCGAGGCATCCTTCGCCTACTGGTTCGGCAAGGTGCGTTTTCTGCACTTTGTTTTCGCCTACCTCTTTTTCTTCAACTTCCTGTTCCGCATTTATTGGGGCTTTGCGGGCAATCGTTACGCCAGTTGGAAAAACTTCATTCCCTTCCGCAAAAAACAGTGGAAGGAAATCAAGCAGGTCATCGCCGTGGACATATTGCAGCGGGACAACGAGCCCATTGAAACCATCGGCCACAACGCCGTGGCGGGCTTCACCTACTTCATGACGTTCCTGGCGTTCCTGTTTCAATGCCTCACGGGCTTCGGCCTTTACGCGGCCATGAGCAAGGCCTGGTTCCCGAAGCTCTTCGCCTGGATCGTGCCCCTGATGGGCGGGGACTTTGCCGTGCGCCAGTGGCATCATGCGTTCATGTGGTTTTTCATCCTGTTCGCGCTGGTCCATGTGTACATCGTGTTTTATCACGACTACGTGGAGGGGCGCGGCGAGATTTCCTCCATGGGCAGCGGCTGGAAATTCATCGAAAAGGAATATCATCCGATTCTGAAAGATCAAAAGGATAACGAGCAATGAGCCACCCCGGCCAGCCGCTGATTCTTGGCGTGGGCAACCTGCTGATGGGCGATGAAGGCGTGGGTATCGCGGCCGTCCGCCGGCTGGAGCAAAACGGCTTTGCCTCGCGGGCCGAACTGGTGGACGGCGGCACGGCCGGGTTCCATCTGCTCGGCCTGTTTCGCGACCGGCAGCACCTCATTCTGATTGATGCCGCCGCGGACGGGCAGCCGCCCGGGACCGTTTCGCTCATTCAACCCCGCTACGCAAGCGATTTCCCCCCCTCGCTGACCGCCCATGACATCGGACTGAAAGACCTGCTGGAAACCGCTGCCTTGCTGGGCGATTTGCCGCCGGTGGATTTGATCACCATTTCCATCGGCGGTCTGGGCTCGTTGACCATGGACCTTTCCCCGGCCGTCGCGGCGGCCCTGCCGCAAGTGGAGGCGCTGGTGGAGGAGGCGCTCAACAAAGTGTTCTGCGTCAGATGATCCGGCGGTGGCAGACTTTTTGTAGCGCCGACAGTTTGTCTGCGGTTTCGCCGACTGGCAGTCCGCAGGTCTCGGTAAATCTGGCCGCGCAAATTCTTGCGCCGCCCCGCCGGATTACACCCGAACTCCGAAGTGGGCAATGAAATCGAACCGACCTGCCGCGCGCCCAGCGCGGTAGGGCGCGTCACTCCGTGCGCGCCGCGCATGCCATCAGGGTGTGCAAATTTTTCCCCGACGTCGCCTTCCCAACCCGCTGCCGATCAAGACCTTTCTCGAGTTTTCCATCCCGGCTTCGGAGTTCCGGTTAAAACCTGAAAACCGGAATTGCCGTGACGGCAACCCCGGTTGTTCAATTTCGTTCCTGCTCTTATTGCTGCAAAAGACGGAAATAGCAGCGGTCGTAACCGGGCTTGCTGAGGCTTTGCGTCAGGTTGGTTTGGGTGGCACTGGGGCCATTGGTGGCAAAGTCGCTCCAAGTCAGCAGATTGGTGGAGAATTGGAGCCGGTAGGTATAGTTGGAATAAGCCGTATAGGCAAACACCAGATTGGTTTTGCTGAGACTGAGGTTGAGGCTGGGCACGGGCGTGATCGGGACCGGCACGGCCCCGTATTCATAGGCCCCCATATCCGCGTAGCCATCGGCCGGGCGGCCATAGCCGCGCTGGTCGGTGGCGGGAAAGTCGGCGGGATCAGCACCATCAATGGCGGGACTGCTGGCCAGCAGGGCCATGCACCAGGTCGGTCCGCCATAATTGCCCAGCGGGGCGAGTCCGGGATCGGTGTTGTTATAACTGGAGCCACTGTCCAGACTGGCCGAGGCGTCATCGCAGATGTTGTAGCCGTCATCAATGATGGGTCCGTATGCGGTGCTGCTGCTGCCACTATAGGCGATGAGGGAATTGTGCAGGTGCGAGACGCCATTGGAATTGGCCAACTGTCCCCCGGCGGCAAGGCCGCTGAGCAATTGAAAACCGGAGGGAGAAAGGCACTGATTGCTGGCGATCGTGTCATTCAATGCCATGAAGACCGCGCTGGCATTGTTAAACACCCCACCCCCAAAAGCATTGCCCGAGGTTGCTGGAAGTAGAGAATAGCTGCCCGGCCCGCCGACAGCAAAGTTTAATGCAATGGTGCAATTCGTGGCGGCAAGTTGTGAAGCATTAAAAAGCCCGCCACCCAGTCCTCGGAATCCGGTTGAGGCTTCCCCCATGGAACTGGCCGCCTGTCCGCCTTGAACATAATTCGAACAGATCAGGCAGCGATTGAGCATGGCGATCCCGGCATTAAAAATGCCGCCGCCAAATCCGTCCACAGAACCGGTTTGGTAATGCACCGAGTCACCCGCCAGTGCCCGGTTTCCCGAGATTGAGCTATCCACAATGTCGAGTACGGCAGAGGAATAAACCGCGCCGCCAAAAGCCGGCGCCCCGATACCATCAAAACCGGCATTGCCGGCAATGGCCTGATTGGATGCAAGCTGGCAGTGATTGATAACCACACTGCCGCCCGTGAACGCTAATGCGCCACCATACGCTGGGCTGGCTGGAGGCGCTGGCGACCCATTCCCGGAACCGCCCAAAGCCTGATTGGAAGCAAAACCGCTGTTCTCGATGCTCATGGATCCAGAGGCTTGAAATACCGCGCCACCCATCGTTAATGCCGTCCCGAATGAAGCGCAGTTTCCCTGGGAAATGTTGGCATTCACCGCGCATCCAAGCAACGTCATCGTGCCGTTGGTATTATATATCGCCCCCCCCAAACCGCTTCCCACGCTCCCATACTGGGACTCCGAAGCATTTCCTCCACCGCCAGAAACGGAGTTGGAAATGAGAACGGACTGGTAAATCGATACCGTGCCGCCGTTGTTATAAATGGCTCCACCACGAGCCAAGCCAGCCAAAAATATCGCCTGGGCCATGTTATTGGTCAAAGTGCAACCCACCAAAGTCACGGTGCCGCCATCGTTGTATATGGCCCCCGCATCGGCGGGTGTGCCCGGCGCACCGGTGGTGACCTGGCAATTCCCATTGGCCAGGGTCAGATTCGTGATCGTCAGGCTGGCACCAGTGGTCACGTAAAACAACCGCACCGCATTGCCACCACTGAGCGTGGAGGAATAATTCCCGCCGTCCAGCACCACGTTGTTGGTGATCGTGATGGTGTTCGCGAGCGTCAGGGGGCCGTTAAACTGAATGCCCACCCAGCCGCCTGCGGCAATCGCGGCGCGCAAGCTGGTTTCGTCTAGCGAACTCACCACGTTGGTCGGGCCAACATGATTCGTCAGCGTCAGCGAGGCCACTTGACTGGTCGCGCTGCCATATTCATTGGTGGCCACCACCCAGTAATTGCCCGCCTGGCCCGTGCCGACATTGGTCAGCGACAAGGTGGAATTGTTGGCATTGTTCAACGCGCCGCCGCTAAAAAACCATTGGTAGGTCAGCGGAGCGGTGCCCACCGCGTGCGCGGAAAACCCCACCGTGCTGCCAATATAGTCGCTGAGGCTGACGGGTTGCGCATCGAACGCCGGCAATTGCGCGAAAGTCCCGGTCAACACCCCGTTGGTGTTGAGGGCGAAAGCCACGGAATTGGACGCGCTGGCCGCCGCTCCTGACCAACCAGCAAACACCCAGCCCGCCGCCGGAGTGGCGGTGGCCGTCACGGTCGTGTTGCTGTAGTACGCGCCACCCGCCGGGCTCAAGGCAATGCTGCCCTGCCCATTGGTCACCAACGCCAGCGCATAGGTCGGATAAGCGAGAAAGTTGCCGGTGATCACCAAATCGGAAGTCATGGTCACCAATAGCGGGTTCACCGAGCCGGCGGCATTCCCCGACCAACTGGAAAAATACCAGCCGGCATTGGGGGTGGCGGTGACCGTGATTTTCACGTTGGCGGGATGCGTGCTGTTAGTGTTATCGGGCGTGACCGTGCCGGAGCCTTGCGCCAGCAGGGTTAGAGTGTAGTCGGTGGCCCCCGCCGGGCGGGCCGTTAAAAGACAAGGCAGTAACGTGGATAATGCCAGAATCTGAACGAATATTTTCTTCATGTGAAACCCTTTTGAACTAAGTCGGCTGACATTAGCGCAAATCAAACAAGTTGTCAAAAAATAAACGCGCCTGGCAGCGAGTTAAAGCGAGTTAAAGCGAGTCGGCGGGCGTCGCCCTGGGATAACCGCCCCGAAAGCCCAGTCGCCCGGCCAGGCCTAGCCCGGATATTTCATAGTGAAACCGGCAAAACCATGGCAAACCATTGTAGCGCAGGCTTCCCAGCCTGCCGTATCGCAGGTTTCCAAACCTGCGTGCCGTGTCTTTTCAACCACGCATTCGAACGTGTTTGCGCCCCTTTTTTTCATAGGGCTTTTCGCGACTCTTTCCAAAATGGCTATGAAATATCCGGGCTAGCCCGGCCTGCCCCGGCCTAGCCCGCTTCAATCTGTTTTATGAGGATGGCCACGGCCAATCCCGCCAGCAGCATGCTGGAAAGTTTGAAGCGGTCATGGGAATGAAATTGCAGTTCCGGCAGCAGGTCGCTGCTGGCAATGCACAGGAACGAGCCCGCGCAAAAAGCCAGCGCGCCGCCCAATACGCTGGCATCCATCATCCACAAGCTCCCCCCAAGATAAAACAGCGCGGCCCCCAGGGGGCTGGCCAGGGCGAACAAGCCATTAAGCACATGCCGTGAAGCCCGTGAACTGCCCCCCGCCGCCATCAGGGTGGACACGGCCATGGCATCGAAAGGCTTGTGCAAGATGACCACCAAGGCCACGCCCAAGCCGGCGAGCATTTCCCGGCCCTGGGCGCCGGCCGCCACGGCGGCGGCCAGGGCGAGCCCATCCAGCAACGAATGCAGCGTCAGCCCCAGCACCGTCCCCACCCAGGAAAGTTGCTGCGCTGACTTGTCCGCCAGGGTATGCGCGTGGTGGATGTGATCCAGATCGTGAGCCTGCGGCGGTTCCGGCTCGGGTTTGGCTGCGTGCGGGTGATCGTGCGCGCAACAATCTTCCGGGTCGCCCTCCGGCAAGTCATGGTGGTGAAAATGAAAAAAGCGCTGGACGAAAAACATGGCCAGAAATCCGCCCAGCAGCCAGTTCACGGTTTTGTCCAGGGACCCCAAATGCGCGTTGGCGTCCGGCAGGAAATGCAGCAGGGCAATGCCCAGCATCAGGCCGGCCACGAAGCTCACGGCCATTTGCAGGCGCGTGTGGTTGAGGTGAATCAGCAGCAGCAACCAGCCGCCCGCCAGGGATGCGGCCATGACCAGCACACAATAAAAAAACAGCAGCCACGCCGGCGAGAGCAGCGGCGCGGTGGCAGGAAGCAGGTCGGCTTGCATGGACGACCGAGGATAAGCAGACCACCCTAAATTAGCGAAAACAAAGTGTGGCGGACCTCTGCCCTCAGGGCCGCTCTAACCCGGATATTTCATAGTGAAACCGGCAAAACCATGGCAAACCCTTGTAGCGCAGGCTTCCCAGCCTGCCGTATCGCAGGTTTCCAAACCTGCGTGCCGTGTCGTTTCAACCACGCATTCGCATGTGTTTGCGCCCCTATTTTCATAGGGTTTTTCGCGACTCTTTCCAAAATGGCTATGAAATATCCAGGCTAAAGCCCTCATGGCAAAAGCATGGACCCTGCCGGGGTGGCACGGGCCACTGGCCCGTCCTGCCGGGCTACCAGCCCGGCTGAGCGGAGCGGGGCTCACTGTGGGAAACGGTCTCCGCATGCAAACCGAGCGCCTCACCCGTTCCGTCCGGCGGGTCGCCGGACGGTACGGGCCAGTGGCCCGTGCCACCCTTGTTTGCGACCGCTCGCTAATGCCCGACTTACAACCGGCGGGCCGCGTGAGCTGCTTTAGAGCGCCCCTGCGATTTGATTCTGCCAGGGCCGCTCCAAAGCAAGTAAAGGGCACACTCTAACCGAGGTGGTAAGGGCCACCGCCAGGCCAAGCCGGAACCAAACAGTTAAAGAATCATTTAACCACGGATGGACACGGATAAACACGGATGAAGAACTGTCCGAAAGGTGGTTTTCCGCCGGACACCAAACGGTGTGCTTTTCGGACGGTTTAAAAACACGTTTTATCCATCAGGCGGGAAATCATCCGCGAGCCATCGGCGAGGCCGCACCTCAAAGTGCCCGCTCCGCAGGCAAACGGAGTCGGATGGTGGCAATGGTTGCGCTGCGACCATTCCCGCCGCCAGCGAAGCGCAGGGCGGCGGGTCCGCCGCGAACCTTCGGCAAGCCAATGTTTTAAGCGCAGTGCAATGCGGGAAATCATCCGCGAGCCATCGGCGAGGCCGCACCTCAAAGTGCCTGCTCCGCAGGCAAACGGAGTCGCAGCGCGACTCCGTCCACCCCCCACAACCCGGGACAGGCTTGCGCCCATCCGGGGTTGGGTGAAACTGCGCGACGAACTCAGGGCTGCGGTTTGACGCTGTTGGTGGGGGTGGGCGTCGGTCCCGGCGGCACAAAATTGCCCGAGGGCTGGGCTCGGCGGACTCCCAGCAGCAGCTGTTTGCATTGGTTGTATTGTTCGTCCGTCAAGATGTCCTTGAGCTTGTCCACGGCGGCTTGGCGAATCTCGAGCCCTTTGACCCGTCGTTCGGACACCGGGAGGGCAAGCATTTGCTTGTCCATGTCCTCAATGATGGGTCTGGCCTTGACGGTTTGTTCCGCGTCCAGCTTCAGCCGGGCCATGATCATCTCCGCACGGCTGTGCGGCATGGGGCGGACTTGCGGCGGCGGGGCGTTGGTGGCGGGTGCCGTGGGGGTATTGGTGTTCTGCGCCTGTAGGGACAGGCCCGCGCAGACGCTGGCGACGAAGGTGGCCAGCAGTAGTGTCTTGGTTCGTTTCATAGTTGTTGATGTGGTCCGTCCTGCCGGGCAGGGGCGGACACGTTTTGGTTTAGACGCGGCATCCGGGCATTGGTTACAGGGTGCGCAGCACCTTGCCCGCCGCGCGGATGGTTTTCTCGATATCGCCCGGCGCATGGGCCGTGGAGATAAACCCGGCCTCGAATTGCGAGGGTGCCAGGTAGATGCCTTCCGCCAGCATCCCGTGAAAATATTTCTTGAAGCGTTCGCGGTCACTCTTCATCGCCTCGGCCAGGTTGTGGACGGGTGCGCCCGTGAAATAGCCGCAGAACATGGAGCCGCAACGATTGACCTGCATGGGCACGTGCGCGCTGGCGGCGGCGTCTTTCAGGCCGGCCTCCAGTTGCGCCCCGAGTTCCTCCAGCCGGGCATACGCGCCGGAGTCGAGCAGTTCCTGCAGGTTGGCGATGCCGGCCGCCATGGCCACCGGGTTGCCGCTCAGGGTGCCAGCCTGGTAAACCGGGCCGAGCGGGGCGAGGCAATCCATGATTTCCGCCCGGCCGCCAAACGCGCCGACCGGCAGGCCGCCACCGATGACCTTGCCGAAGGTGGAGAGGTCGGGCGTGATGCCGAAGCGCTCCTGCGCGCCGCCCCGGGCCACCCGGAAGCCGGTCATGACCTCGTCAAAAATAAGCAGTGCGCCGTGCTGCCTGGTGATTTCGCTGAGAAATTCCAGATAGCCGGGCTGGGGCAGATACAGGCCCGCATTGCCGGGCACAGGCTCAATGATGATGCCGGCGATGCCGCCGGGATTCGCGGCAAAGATCGCCGCGACGGCGGCGGGGTCGTTGTAGGGGGCCACGATGGTGTGCTGGGTGAAGGCCGCCGGCACCCCGGCGCTGTCGGGCTGGCCAAACGTGAGCGCGCCGCTGCCGGCCCGCACGAGCAGGGAATCCGCGTGGCCATGATAACAGCCGTCGAACTTGATGATTTTGTCGCGCCGCGTGAAACCGCGCGCCAGCCGGATGGCGCTCATGCAAGCCTCCGTGCCGCTGTTGGTCATGCGCACCTTTTGCACGCTCGGCACCAGCTCGCAAATCATCCTGGCCATGGTGATTTCGAGCGGATTGGGAATGCCAAAACTGGTGCCGCCCTCGGCGGCGGCCTTGACGGCGGCGATGATTTTGGGGTGGGCATGCCCCAAAATAGCGGGCCCCCACGTGAGCACGTAATCAATCAATTCGTTGCCGTCCACATCCCACAGATGGGAGCCCGCGGCCCGGTTGACGAAAAACGGATGGCCGCCCACGGCCCGGAAGGCGCGAACGGGTGAATTGACGCCGCCGGGGATGTATTTCAAGGCCTCGGCGAACAACAAATCAGATTGAGCGCGGTTCATGGGCATACCTTTACCCTGAAAGCGCCGGAAGATAAAGCGAACATTGCGCGTGGCCAACCGGTTCGGTCAGGGCCGCTTTAAAGTCGCCCTGATGGCAATAGCATGGACCATGCCGGGGATAGGGGTAGGGATGAGGGATAAACCTCACCCCTCCCTCCAACCGGACGGGCGGGTCTCCCGCATCCGGCTATCCAGTCAGTGGGTTCGTAGTTTTACGATTGTACGCGTATAGTCATGGAGTTCTGCCAAGGACAGCAATCCATGTTTGGCAAACCATTTGTTTGGCCAGCGATTTTGCGCCCACCCCTTTCCTTGCCGGGTGTGGCCGCGCCGCTTTTCGAGCAGACTGCGCAACCGCCTCCTGACCTGGCCATCCACCGCCGGGAACACGTTGGCGTGGCTGTGCTGGAAGTATCCATACCAGCCCCGCAACGTGCGGTTCACGCCAGTGATGACCGTCTTCAGGCTGCCTCCGGCTTGGCGCGGGATCTTCTCCCGCAGCTTGGCTCTCAACTTCTGGAGGCTTTTCGCGCGCGGCCATTTCAGGCCACGTTCGAAGTGATACCCCAGGAAGTCAAAGCCGCCGCGTTGTGTGGCGTCCACGATCCGCGTCTTTTCGGGATGCAACGTCAGTCCCGCTTCGTCCACCCAGGCCCGCACCTGACTCAAGGCGGCTTGCGCCTCGGCTTCGCTGCGGCAGAGAATGACAAAGTCGTCCGCATAACGCACCAGTTCCCACCCCGCTCGTGCCATTTGATGGTCGAACGGATCAAGGTACAGGTTCGCCAGCAGCGGACTGATAACCCCGCCCTGTGGCGTGCCCAACTCCGTGGGCTGCCAGCCTTTGGCTTCTTCCAGCACCCCGGCCCGGAGGAAACTTTCCACCAGTGCCAGCACCCGCCCGTCCGCCACCCGCGCCTTGACCAGCGCCAGCAAGCGTTCGTGCGGGATCGTGTCGAAGTAGCTTTTCAGGTCGGCATCCACCACCCAGTGGTGGCCCGCTTTCAGGAGCGGGTCCACCCGCCGCAACGCATCCTTGGCCCCGCGCCCCGGACGGAAGCCGTAACTCTGCGCGGCAAACTCCGGCTCGAAGATCGGTTCCAATACGTGTCGCAGCGCGGCTTGCACCACGCGATCCCGCACCGCCGGTATGCCCAGCGGTCGTCGCTCGTTGCTCCCGGGCTTGGGTATCCAAGCCCGGCGCACCGGTTGCGGACGATACGTCCCGTCCCGCAGTTGCGTGTGCAGTCGGGCCAGTTCGGCCGCTTCCTGCCGCGCAAAATGCATCACGGTCTGTTCCTCCGCCCCGGCCCCCCCCGCCCTTGCGCCAGACCTTGCCAAAGGCGCGGTCCAGATTGGCGGGCGCATAGGTCTTCTTGTCCCATAGTCGGAACCAGACCCGGTCGGCCGGCTCACTGGAGGTGAGCCGCGTCAACATGAGTTCGGTCCAGACGCAACGTTCCACCCACCACCACGGGTCGCGGGTGTCTCCGGCTGGCTGAGGCGTTGCCGCCACTGGCGTCGGTTGTGATTCGTCATTCTGGTTCATCACCCATCCACTTTCCTGCGTCCCTTCGCTCCACGGTCATTACCCGCTTCACCGCTACTACGGACGTTCTGACTCCCGCCGGGCGGTTCCTCGGGCCTCGCGGCCATGAACTCCGCTTGACCCCGGCGGGTCTCCCTGATTCCTGCGCTTGGACTTCCAGCCATTCCGTCTCCAACCATCTGCGGAGGGGCCGGGGGTTATCCCCGGATGCCAGCGGGTTTTGCCCGCCGCGACAGACTTCGTCTTTTGCTAGCAGACTCGTCCCACCCCGCCGACCGAATCGAGTTCACGGTGGCAGCCCAGCAGGGCCGCCGATATTACGGACTGGTCGTTCTCTCCCCGTTGCTCTCCACCCCGCATTGCTGCGACGCAGTTACGGTTCGATACCGCACGATTCTTCACCGCACAGAAACGGACTTGCACCGTTCTATCCACTCGCCATTTCAGGCGCACTGGCACGGGCCACTGGCCCGTCCTGCCGGGCTACCAGCCCGGCTGAGCGGAGCGGGGCGCGCTGTGGGAAACGGTCTCCGCATGCCAAAAGAGCGCCTCACCCGTTCCGTCCAGCGGGTCGCCGGACGGTACGGGCCAGTGGCCCGTGCCACCCTGGTTTGCAACCCTTTTTGACACTTTTGACACTTTTGTCCACTTTTGTCGTTTAAAAGGTGAATTTTCACTTTACTCCCGCCGTTTTCTGCCGTTAAATACTAAATTAGCGCTTTTAACCTAAATATTAAAAGAGGAGTTTATGACTGACACGCTGTTTGACCGGCCGTGGTCGAGTGTCCAGCCTTCCAGGCAGTTGCTTGGTTGTTCCGGCCTCCTTCCCGCGTCCGCGTGCTGGGTGCGCCGGCAAATCAACCGTTGGGAACGCGCGCTGGTGGCCGCCGTGTTCTTCGTCCTCCCGCATGCTTTTGCCGCCGTCCCGGACCAGCTTGCCGTCAGGGCCATTGTTGGCGAAGGGGCCAACCAATCCGATGCCGCGCTGCTGGGCATTGCCAGCGCCATCCACAACCGCGGCTCGCTCCAAGGGGTCTATGGGATGAACTCGCCCGTGACCCACACCGCCTCCCGGACCATCTGGGCGCGGGCGGAACGCGCGTGGAAACAAGCCAAATCCGGGGTGGATACCGCCGCTGGCTGCAAATTTTTCGGCAGTCGCGCCGACGCCCCGTATTTCATCGACACGCTTCACTTCAAGCCGGTGAAAAACATTGGGGCCATCACTTTTTACAAGCCATGAGGCCCCCCCAAAGCGCCTGCCATGGGTGAAAAAGATTCCCAACCCCCGCCAGCCACGGCATAGTAAAGCCTCCGCCACGTGCGGATACCATGGCTGACGAAATCTTTGATGTGGTCAACGCGCAGGACGAGGTGATTGGCCAAGCCCCGCGCCGGGAGGTCCATGCGCGCGGTTTGTGGCATCGCGCGGTGCATGTGCTGGTGTTCAACGCCCAAGGCGGGGTGTTTCTGCAAAAACGCTCGATGCTCAAGGACATCGCCAAGGGCAAATGGGATTCCTCCGCCTCCGGCCATCTGGATACGGGCGAGGATTACGACGCCTGCGCGGTGCGCGAATTACGGGAGGAGATCGGATTGCAGGCAGTGCCCCCGCCGGTGCGCGTGTTCAAGCTGGCGGCCTGCCGGGAAACCGGCTGGGAGTTCTGCTGGATTTACCGCTGCACGAGCGAGGGGCCGTTCACCCTGCACCCGGAGGAGATTGAAACCGGCGGCTGGTTCGCGCCGGCCAAAGTCACCCAGTGGGTGGCCGCGCAGCCGGAGGATTTCGCCAGCGCGTTTGTGCTGATCTGGCAACGCTGGCAGCAATCATCAGCGGAAGCGCAGTTTTAACCACGGATGAACACCGATGAACGGATAAATTCCGGGTGGTAAACCCAATCCTTAACTGCCTGGCAACGGCCAGGACCGCTGTCGGATTTCCCGCGTGACCCCGACCGAGACATTTTCCCGACTCCTGCGCGGCTCCGCGCCGTGGCTCGCGCTCGCGCCCATGCAGGACGTCACCACCCTGCCATTCATGCGCGTCATCGCCCGGTACGGCGGCCCGGATGTCTATTGGACCGAATACTTCCGGGTGCATGGCGATTCGCGCCCGGAAAAATGGATTCTCGATTCCATCACCAAAAATCCCACCGGCCGGCCGGTGGTGGCCCAGGTGATCGGCAACGACCTCCCCGCCCTGGTGCGCACCGCGAAACTGCTGCAGCACTATCCCGTGGCCGCCATCGACCTGAACCTCGGCTGCCCCGCGCCCGTCGTCTATCGCAAATGCGCGGGCGGCGGCCTGCTGCGCGAACTCGGAAAAATCGACGCCATCCTCGGCGCCTTGCGCGAGGCGGTCCGCATTCCGTTCACCGTGAAGACCCGGATCGGGTTCGATTCGCCCGCCGAGTTCGCGGCCTTGCTGGCGCTTTTCGCCCGGCATCCGCTGGACCTGCTCACGATTCATGCCCGCACGGTGACCCAGATGTACCGCCCCGGCGTGCGCTACGATCTGATCGCGCAGGCGGCGCGCGCCCTGCCGTTTCCAGTGCTGGCCAACGGCAACGTGTTCAGCGCCGCGCAAGCCCGCCAATTGCTCCAGGAAACCGGCGTGTCCGGCCTCATGATCGGGCGCGGCGCCATCCGCAATCCCTGGCTCTTTGACCAGATCCGCGCCGGTTTGCGGGGCGAAACCCCGCCGCTGCCCGCCGGGCGCCACGTGCTGGCCTACCTCCGCGAATTATGGGATAACGAAATCACGCCCGGCGTCCGGGAATCCGCCCAGGTGCAGCGCATGAAGAAGTTCACCAACTTCATTGGCGAGGGCATTGACGGGGAATACCTGTTTGCCATCCGGCGCGCCGCCACCGCGGCGGAATTCTGGCAGGTGTGCGAAAAATTCCTGGACCACGACCGGCCAATGCCGCTCTTGCCCGCCGGCTAACCCGGATATTTCATAATGATACCGGCAAAACCATGGCAAACCATTGTAGCGCAGGCTTCCCAGCCTGCCGTATCGCAGGTTTCCAAACCTGCGTGCCGTGTCGTTTCAACCACGCATTCGAACGTGTTTGCGCCCCTCTTTTCATAGGGTTTTTCGCGACTCTTTCC
>Ga0302319_10008119_pt1 | contig 20515 bp, 15 predicted proteins | sample Bog_T0_2_FD_203319 | JGI IMG/M metagenome (GOLD analysis project Ga0302319, IMG submission 203319) | Peat permafrost microbial communities from Stordalen Mire near Abisko, Sweden - Bog_T0_2 | ecosystem: Environmental > Terrestrial > Soil > Wetlands > Peat | place: Sweden: Abisko, Stordalen Mire... | reverse complement strand
CCACGTTCGTCAAGCCGCCGCGCATCGCCGAGGCGCCCGCGAGCATGGAATGCCTGGAATGGGGCACGCTGCAAATCGGCGCAAACCGCGTTGTCATCGGCCTGATCAAGCGCCTTCACGTGAAGGATGCCTACGTGGATATGGAAAAGTTGCGCGTACGCACCGACGATTTGCGCATGGTCGGCCGAATGGCCGCTCCGCACTGGTACTGCCGCACGCGCGACCGTTTTGAAATGATCCGGCCCGCGTAGCTGCGCACGGGACCCGTCCGCGCGCATTCGCCCATCCGATCTTCCTCACCATGATCACACGAAAACTCGGCAATTCGGATTTGAACATCACACCCATCGGCTTTGGCGCATGGGCAGTCGGCGGAGCGTGGGAGTTTGGCTGGGGCGCCCAGGATGACGCGGACTCGATCGCTGCGATTCACCGCGCGCTGGAGCTGGGCGTGAATTGGATCGATACCGCGGCCATTTACGGCCTCGGCCATTCGGAGGAAGTCGTGGCCCGCGCTCTGAAAGAGTGGAAGGGCGCGCGGCCCTTCGTCTTCACGAAATGCGGAATGATCTGGGACGCCGCGGGCCAAGTGGACTACTCCCTGCGGGAAGCCTCGATCCGCCGCGAAGTGGAAGCCAGCCTACGCCGGTTGCAGACAGAGGTCATCGACCTGTATCAAATCCACTGGCCCGCGGACGACATGGAGGAGACGGTGGAAGGCTGGACGACCCTGGCCGCGCTGCAACGCGAGGGCAAGGTGCGATGGATCGGCGTCTCGAATTTCAGCTTGGAGGAATTGGCGAAGGCGCAATCGATCGCTCCCATCACTTCGCTCCAGCCGCCCTACTCGCTGATCAAGCGGGACGTGGAAAAGGAACAGCTTCCCTGGTGCGAGCGTGAGGGCGCGGGCGTCATCGTCTATTCGCCGATGGCCTCGGGACTTCTCACCGGCGCCGTGACGCGGGAACGCGCCGCCTCATTTCCGGAAGGCGACTGGCGGAGGAAAAATCCCGAATTTCAAGAACCGAAGCTCTCCGCCAATCTGGCGCTCGTGGAGCGGCTGCGCGCCGTCGGCGCGCGGCGCGGCAAATCGGCCGGCGAGACCGCGATCGCATGGACGCTGCGCACAATAGCAGTCACCGGCGCGATCGTCGGCGGACGCAATGCGAAGCAGGTGGAAGGCATCATCGGCGGGGCGGATCTTCGGCTGACACCGGAGGAAATCGCGGAAATCGAGCAGCCACAGTGAACCGCGTCGCAACAACGTGGTTTGCGATGCTCTCCATATCGGCATGGGCCGCCGGCGATCCTGGCGTCCGGCTCGAAACCGAAGGGCAGACGATGAAGCTCTCGAACAGCGAGGTGCAACTCGCGTTCGACCTGCCCGGAGGCAAGCTGCGTTCTCTGCTTTACCACGGACGTGAAATGCTCGCGAAGGGGGGAGGCTACGTCCAGATCGCGCCGCGCGGGGCGGATCCCGCGAGCCGCGCGGCATTCACGCCACGCGTGGTGCGCCAGCAGCCGGACCTCGTGGAAATTGCTTTTTCAAACACCAACCCGGGATTCCCATTCGAACTGGAGAGTCATTTCATCGTCCGCGGCGGCGAGCCGGGATTTCATCAATACCTCGTGCTCGGCCACGACGCGGCGCAGCATCCCGGCGTGCAGCGGATGGCGCAGTTCAACTACGCGCTGCGGCTCGATCCCCAACTATTCACCTGGGCGGCCGTGGACGACGACCGCATCCGCGAGTTTCCAAAGCCTTCCTCCCTGGTGGCCAAACGCATGGTGATGGACGCCACCTATCCTTTGGAGGACGGCGGCATTTACTCCAAATACTTCTATTCCGCAGCGATGGATGAGAATCATCGCGTGCATGGCGCCATGGGCGATGGCATCGGCGCGTGGGTCATTATGCCGAGCCACGAGCATCTGAATGGCGGCCCCGAGCATCAGGAACTCACGGTGCATCAGACGGACACCGGTCCGGTGCTCCTGCGGCATTACAACGCCGCGCACTACGGCGCCGGGGAGCTTCTCTCGGATTCCAAAGACGGCTCCTGGCGCCGGGCGTCGGCCACCTGGATGTTCTATTTTAATAACGGGTCCGATCGCGCCGCTCTCTGGAAGGACGCAAAAGAGCGGGCGCAGGTGGAGACTGCGGCATGGCCGTACCCGTGGCTCGATGACGCCCAATTTCAACTGCGCCGCGGCACGGTGGCCGGACGGCTTGCCTTCGACGACACGACGCCCGCCAGCGAAGCGCGAATCATCCTCGCGCCGCATGAGGAAATCCCCTCCCCGTTCGATTGGCAGCGGCAATGGAAAGGCTACCGTTTCCCTGGTTGGACGGACGCGGACGGACGGTTCTCGATTTCCAAGGTGCGCCCGGGTCTTTATGATCTCTACGCTTGGGAGCGCGGGGTGATCGGCGAGTTCATCCAGCGCGGGGTCCGCGTTGGCCAAGGAGAAACGGCGGAGGCGGGCGAACTGACTTGGAAGCTGCCGCGAAACCGCGAAACGCTCTGGCAAATCGGCGCGCCGGATCGCTCATCCGTCGAGTTCGGCTTTGCGGAGAGTTTTCGCCAATGGAAGCTTTGGGATAAAATCGCCGACGCGACGCCAAACGGCGTGACGTTCGTGATCGGCAAAAGCGCTGCTCGCGATTGGCCGTTTGAGATGGCCGTGACCCAGAACGCGGATAACTCGTGGCGGGCGCCCGTATGGCGCGTGGAGTTTGAGAATCCCACCGCGCGATCCGGCAAGGCCTGGCTGACGCTCGCGCTGGCATCCGCGGAATCCGAGATTGATGGCGGAAAGCGCGGCCCTGAATTGCGCGTGTCGCTCAATGGCGAGCCGCTCTCCATCATTGACGATCTCGCGAGCGCCGGCGGCGTGTCCCGCAGCGGCGCGTGGGGGCTGTACCAACTGCGCCAGATCGAGTTCGACGCCACGAAGCTCAAACTGGGCTCAAACATCCTGACGCTGGAATTGCCCGCGCCCCGGCGGCCCGTGGACAAGCGGCTCGGCTACCCGGCCGCCGCGGTGCAATGGGATTGTTTGCGGCTCGAAACGGAAACAAAATAGAGGCATATTTTTCCCGTGACGAAACGCCTTTTTGTCGGTCTGGAGTTACCGCGGAATTGCCGGGAAACGCTCGAAGCGCTGAACCCTCGCATCCAGGGACTGCGATGGCTGCCCTCCGATCAATTGCACCTCACCATGAGCTTTCTTGGAGATGTCGACGCATCCCGCGAGCAAGGCTTGACGACCGCGTTCGCCGAGGTGCGCGTGCCGCCATTCTTCCTGCCAATCCGGGGCGTCGGGACATTTGGAGGCGCGATGCCGACGGTTGTCTGGGCCGGCGTGGGGAACGGACATCCGCATCTGTTTTCCCTGCATCGCCGTATCCAGGACGCCGTGTTGCATGAGAATCTGGAGCCGGATCTCAAGCCATTCCATCCTCACATCACCATCGGACGCGCCCGCGGCGTCTCCCGCGCAAAGCTGAAGCCTTTTCTGCGCCAGCACGAGGACGAGGAATTCGGATTATGGAAAGTGGCTGGCTTCACGCTCTATTCCAGCGCGCTTTCCTCCGAAGGCTCCATTTACACGGTGGAGATGCAACAGGAATTCTAATTGGCGCCAGCGCCTGTGCGGCCTGGCGACAAGAGCGCGCAATTTGAATGACGCCGGCAAGATAAGCGGATAGCACTGTGCGCATGGATTCCCCCGTCGCCCCGCATTCCAACAAAAAGGCCCTTATTGTCGGCCTCATCTTGGCGGCGCTTTTCGCCGTCGCCTACGTTCTCGTCATCAAGGCTTACCAAAAGGAGGGCGAGAACCGAACGGCAGACTTGTCCATCGCCGAATCCAAGGACCCAAATCTCGTGGCGGTGTCCGCGAAGATTGTTTCCGTGGACCCGGTGAAAGGCGATATGGCCGTGCGCCTGGAATTCGAGCCAAAAGGGACGCTGACGACCGATGAAGGCGTCACGATCACGAAGCCGCTCAAGATTATTACGAATTCCGCAAACGCAAAGGCGGAGACTGTCGTCCCGAAAGGCGGGCGCATGAATCCGGTGGAGGTGGCGGTGGATTTGTACGATGGGCAGGCGATGGACTATCCTTTTGACAAGCATACCGCGGAGTTGACGGTCACCATCGAAAGCGACGAAACTGCCGTGCCTCTCTCGATCGAGGTTTTTGGTTCCGTGAGCGGTTTGAAAATCGATTCGGAGAAAGCGAAGGAAAACACGGAGGATTTTGCAGACGTCGAAATGAAAGTTTCGCGCGGACAGACGACGTTCATATTCTCGCTCTTCATCACTGTCACGATGTGGCTGCTCACGATCTCGGTGGTGTGTCTGAGCTTTCTGGTGGTGACGGGCCGGCGGAAGATCGAGCTTGGCATGTTTTCATTCCTCGGAGCGTTGCTCTTCGCGTTTCCCGCATTGCGGAACGCCCAGCCCAATGTGCCACCCATCGGAACGCTGAGCGATTTCCTCGGTTTCTTTTGGGCCGAGGTGGTCATCGCGCTCTGCCTCGTCACGATTGTAGCAACGTGGCTGGTGCGCCCGCAGCCGAAGTAGGCGGTGAGACCGCCCATTTTTGGGCGCCAACTCACTTTGCGCCAGCAAAGCGGCGCTTCCCCCAAGGGTTATTGGTAGAGCCGCTCTTCCTTCGGGATGTCGTCCGCCTTCCACTTGCCGGAGAAGAGACGAAGGATTCGTTTGGGGCGATGGCCTTCGAGCAGAGTCACCGTCTTGAATTTGATTCGAACGCCGCTGTCGCCGGGGCCGGCAGGCACGGTTTGCAATTCGAGGACGTCGCCTCTCATGCGATCGCTGCCTTGATCGTAGGTGCGCAGGGAGTCTCCGGCCACGGCGGAAGACACGGCAGCGTTGACCGGGAAGTCCTCCACGAGTTTGGGATCGAATCCGGCGAAAAGCGTCATGGTGATGATGCCCTGCTGGTTGTCCACCACCTCGACCCAGCCTGGGAGCCCGTGCTCGCGTTGAAACTGGCGATGCACCTCCAACTGATGCGCGGCAGCGGCTTCGCGGCTCTCCGCATCCAGCCAGATCTCCGTGCAGCGACCCGGGCCCTTGAGCGTGCAGAGCGTAAGATCGAGAAGGATGGACTGGCCCGCGGCGAGGTCAGTCAATGAGCCGATGGCGCGCCCCTTCCACACCCGCGTGGCCGCGTTCACGACAAAGGCGGTGGGTTTGGCGTCGGCTTGCTTTCCGTCTCCATTGACACCGGTGACGGTGAGCACGCCCTTCTCCAGATCGACAGCATCCACCCTCCAGACGCGTTGCTGACGAGCGAAAAAGCTGAAGTCGTCCTCCAGGCGAATCGCCTTGGTGAAAGCCCCTTTGCCGTCTTTGCCGGCCTTTTCCTCGAAATAGAATTGCCCGTGCAAGTGTGTGCCGATGGGAATGTCACGCAATTCCGCCGGCGCGCCGTGGAAACCCAGCGAACCGAACGAAAGCATGGTGAACGGCAGAGGCTCATCCCAATGGCTTCTGCTGATGGCGTCCGTGCGATCCTGCCGAAGAATCCCCGTTCGATTGATATGATCCAGGGCGACCAGTTCTCCGGCAATGGCATGCGCCGAACCCTCCGGCGGGAATTCCCCGGGCCTGAGTTGGAACCAGGGAAGCTTTTCGTCGCCGCCATCGGTGCGAAACGCCTCGCCGAATGACGAAACCAGAATGACGAATGACGAGAGCAGAATTCCACAGCGGATAACGAAGCGGGCGCGCCAATCGGAACTAATAGGACCTATGAGACCTATAGGACCTATCTGCCCCGGCGTTCCCGCCAACTGACGGCGTCGCGTGTTGGTCAAAAGGCGCCCCATGCTCTCGTCATTCGTCATTCTGGTTTCGTCATTTCTCCGGTCTCCGGAGTTAGGCCAGGACTTCCGACACCGGCCCCAGGCTATCCACGAACTGCTCGGTGTTGACTTCCATCTTCTGCATCATGGTCAACAAAAGATTGGTTAGCCGGGCATTGCCGTCCGTGGGTTTGTGGCAAAGGCCGTAGTGTTCGGCGGCATTGGCGAGGTTGTAGCTTTTGATGGCGGGCAGGTTGTAATCGATATGCTGGCCGTGTTTCAGGCCCAGCGCCTTGCCTCCAGCGAGGACGATAGGCAGATTGGCGTTGCCGTGGCTGTGGCCATAACTCATGCCGCTGCCAAAGAGCACCATCGTGCGATCCAGCAAGGAGTCGTCGCCGTCCTTGATGGATTGCAACTCATCCAGAAAGTAAGCGAACTGCTCGGTGATGAATGCGTCGCTGCGGCTGAGGCGGGCCATTTGCTCGGGGTCGCCATTGTGGTGCGAAAGTTCGTGGCGGGTCTGCGGAATGCCGATCTCCGGAATGGCCAGGCCGTTGCCCTCGCTGCCGCTCATGTAGGAAACCACGCGGGTCATATCCGTGCGCAACGTGAGCACGATGAGGTCATACATGGTGCGGTAGTATTCGCCAGCCTCGGAACGCGAGACATTGCGCGTGAGATGCTCGGTGGTTTCAGGATCGATCTTGGGCTTCGGAACGGTCAGCCAGGCGTCCAGCCGCTCGGTGCGGACTTCCACATCGCGCACGGATCCGAGATATTCATCCAGCTTCGTGCGATCCTCGCCGCCCAGGTTTTTGCGCAGGGACTTCGCCTGGCCGAGAACGAGATCCAGCACACTATGTCGCCGGTTCAAACGCCGCCGCTGGACATCGACGCCGCCTTGTTCGGCGCCGAAAAGGCGATTGAAAACTGCGCCGGGTTTGTCTTCCGCAGGCAGGGGCACGCCGTCGCGGGACCAGGCCAGCGTGGTGGAGTTATTCGGCTGCCCGACACCGGCGGAGATGGAGAGTTCCAGTGAACCAAAGCGCGTTTTCGGCGCCGTCACCTCGGCCATGAGTTGATCGCAGGACACGGTGTTATGATAGGAACCGCCTTCCATGCTGAGCTTCGCCGCGGTCAGCCAGGAGTCGGCGCAGACATGCGCCTGGCCGATGCCGCCCGGGTGATGCAAGCCGCTGATGGGGGTGATATTTTGCCGGTGCTTCTCCAGGGGCATCATCGGCTCGCTGAATTTGTAGTCGCGCCCGGCTTCGGTGATCTGCCAGGTGAGCACATTCACTCCATTGGGAATGTAAACGAACACACTGCGCCGGGGCCGGGCGGCGACCTCGGCGGCGGTGGCGCGCAGAGGTCGCATGCAGTCCAGCAGCGGCAGGGCCACGGTTGCGCCGATGCCGCGGAGAAAATGACGGCGGCTCAAGAGCCAGTTTTGAGTGAGGATATTGCTCATAGGTGGGCGCCGCTTCGGCGGGGTTGTGGTCAGCGTTTCTGAAAAAGGTCGGAGAGCGCCAGCGCTTCAATGATCGCGGGCAGACGATAGTCCGCGCCTTTGCTCTGTTTGGCGAGGCTTTGCAGCGCCGCGCGATCATCGACGCTCATGGCGCGGCGCAGGGCGAATGTGGCGAGTTTCTCGACGAAGGCGGCATTAAATCTGTCCACGTCCGCGAGCAGCAGTTTCTTCAATCCCACGGCATCGGAAAACTTCCGTCCATCGATCAATTCCCCGCTCGCGTCCACTTTCGGATTGTCCCCGTTGCCATCCCGCACGACTTCCTCCGTGCGCCAGCGCCCGATGGCGTCGTAGTTGTCGAAGGCAAATCCCAAGGGATCGATCCGGCGATGGCAGGCCGCGCAGTTCGCATCGGTCTCGTGGGCGGCCAGTTTCATGCGCAGCGTCGCCTTGGGCCGGGTTTCCGGCGTGGGCTCGATGGGTTTGACATTGGCCGGAGGCGGAGGCGGAGGCTTGCCGATGATGGACTCCAGCACCCACTTGCCACGATGCACCGGACGATGCCGCGCGCCATCGGAAGTGAGGCTGAGCACGGCGGCCTGGGTCAACAACCCGCCGCGATGATCCTCCGGCCGTAGGGAGACGCGCTGGAAGCGATCCTCCGTGACGTTGGGAATCTCATAATGCTCGGCGAGCCGCGCATTGAGCATGGTCCAGTCGGAATCGAGGAATTCACGCAGGCTGAGATTCTCCGCCAGGACTTCGCGAAAATAGGAGGTCGTCTCCGCGATCATGCTTTTCTGCAAGTAGTCATCGTAGGTGGGGTACAATTTCTTGTCCGGCGGAAACATGCCCACGCGGCGCAGTTGCAGCCATTGGCGCGAAAAGGACTCGGCAAAGCGAACGATCCGGGGATCCTGCAGCATCCGCGCGACCTGAGCCCGCAAAACCTCGGGCTGATGCAGGGCGCCACTCGCCGCAGCCTCCAGCAGCGGCGCATCCGGCATGGTGCTCCACAGAAAATAGGAAAGGCGCGAAGCCAGTTCCCAGTCGTTGATTTTATTCGTGTTTGCCTCCGCCGATCCTTCCACAAGGTAAAAGAAATCCTTGGAGCACAGAATGGCGAGGAGGCTCGTTTTCAGCGCGGCATCATATGTCTCCCCGCTTTGCATCTCGCTCTCCACCAGGTTCACGAAGCCGTCCAACTCGGCGTCCCTGGCCGGTCGGCGAAAGGCGCGATCCGCGAAGCGCTTCAAAATCTCCCGAGCCTCGGAAAGGTCGCGGTTCCCCTTGGGCAAATACTCCTGCTGAGCCAGTGTCGGCGAGGAGTCGATCACCGGGCCTTCCCACTCCACCCAGTCCACGATGAGGAAAGGCAGGATCGGTTGCCCGGCTTCATCCGTGAGCTTTGTCTGCCAGGGTTCGCGCCCGTCCTTGATGCTGAAAAAGGGGTGATTCCCGTTCCGCCCGGCGCGCGGCAGGTTCGACGGCCCGGGAGCTTCGTTCATCATGCGAATCGGATGATCGCCGGCGGGCAGGTGGGCAAGGCATTCCAAAGTGACCGGCTGATCCTCGGGCGTAACGACATCCTGATCGAGGAGGACGCGATCCAAATCCGCCGCGTAAATGACCACGTGCGGAGCCCGGCCATGGAGTGGTCTCAAGCCGCTCAATTTCACACGCAGCTTGTAATCGCCGGAGACGGGCAGTTTCAGCGCATGCACGTTGCCGGGCTGCCCGTAAAACGTGCTGCCGGGCCAGACATCGATCCGCGCTTTCTCAATCTGTTCCGGCGTGAGATCCTTCTTCGAAGTCCCACGCAGGTCAAAGGCCCCCCAGTGCAGGGAGGTCTTCGCGGGCGGCTTCACGGGTAGCGCTTCCGCGAGCGCGCCTTCCGCGGCCGCGAAATACTTCTCCACGTGCGCCGGCGAAAGCGAGAGCACCGACCCGATCCGCTCGAACCCATTCCAATTCGGATCTTCAGGAAGCCCGGTGGGGTCGGTGGCGTCGTAGTGAACGCCGAGAAGATCAAAAACCGTGTTCGCGTATTCCTCTCGAGTCAGCTTGTGAAAAGTGACCCTTTCCCGCTTGGCCAGCCGCGCGCTTTCGCCTTCCTTGAGCCTGGCCGCCAGCCATTCCACGATCTTTGCGGCCTCCGCCGTTTTGGGCTGCGGTTCGTCCTCAGGCGGCATCTCCGCGGAGCTGATGCGGTCCATCACGTCGGCCCAATGCATGGCAGCGCCACCCGACACGAAATCCCGCGAGAGCGTATCGAGCCGCAATTCTCCCTTGTGCTTCTTCTCGCCGTGGCAGCGCGTGCAGTGCTCATCGAGGAATGGCTTCAACACCTTGTCGAAGTCCGCGGAAACAGGCGCATCCGCCGCCCGGCTGCCGGCTTCCGTCAGCAGCAAAGCTAACGTCAGGCAACTGAAGTAGTGGGACCGGAGCGTCATCGGAGGAAACTGTGAGGGTAAACCTCGGCGCTCCCCTTTTCGTTGAAAAAATCGAAAAGGTTGAGAATTGGGTGAACTTGTCACACTTGGCGCGGCCCCTTGCGGGAACTCGGCTACGGCGAAACGCCCGGCCTCAAATGAGCGCCGATTCCCACTCCGTTTCCTTGAATCCCACGAGCGCCACGCGCTTCTTTTCGTCGATCGCAAAGGGGCGTTTCACGAGATTGCCACTTTTGGAAAGCAATTGCAGCGCTCCTGCCTCCGACATGGCGGGAAGCTTGTCCTTCATTCCAAGGGTGCGGTAGTCCTGGCCGGAGCGATTAAAAAGCGCGCCGAGATCGCCGCCGCGGGACTTCAACGCGGCTTTGAGTTCCAGCGTCGTGGGCGGCTGCTCGCGGATCGCAATCTCTTCGAACGCGACTCCATGCTGCTTCAGCCACTTCACGGCGTTCCGGCAGGTGGAGCACCCTTGATACGCGTAAAGTTTGAGCATCCGGGAATTGTTGCTGCTCTGGCGGATGGTTTCCAGCCCATTGTGGCGGCCGGCGCGCAACTCCGCCGCGAGCCGGGGCTTTGCGATTCGGGGTCCATGCGCCACATTCCATCAACACCGATGAACCGCCGCGCGATTCCAGAATTCGAAATGAGCGAATCCGGCCCGGCGCATCTGCGGCTCCAGGGTATCCTGGCGATGCCGTTCATGGATTCGCTGACGCGGGATCCGCAGCGTTTGCAGCCGCATTATCACGGGTTTTTTCAGATGTTTCTGCTCCACGGAGAGGCGACCGTGATGCACGATTTTCAGGAATTCACCACGGCAGGAACCACCCTGGTCATCCTCAGCCCGGGGCAGGTCCATTCGGCGCGGCCCGGCAAAAACTTGAGCGGCACGACGGTCTCATTTACGCAGGAGTTTTTCGACGATCGGGCAGCGCCCCCGAGCAAGCTCTTCGATCTTCCCTTCTTTTTCCCCGCGGAAGCAAAGCCGTGGCTCACGGTGCCGCCGGACGATCCGTTTCGCATCGCCGAAACCTTCGGCGAACTTCAGGACGAATTCGACGCCGGCCTGCCGGGCGCGGTCGATGTCCTGCGGGCGACGCTGCACGTCCTCCTCGTGCGGGTGAACCGGCTCTACGCGCAGGCGCACCCGCAGCGGGATGTTTCGCGCGCCGCGCAACTCGTCCGGCAATTTCATCTGGCGGTGGAACAGCGTTTCCGCGAGGAGCAGTCTCTTCCGGCATACGCCCGGGCGCTGGGCGTGACGGCAAACTACCTGAACGACACGGTGCGGGAGCAAACAGGACGCGCCGCCGGGGAGATGATCCGCCAGCGCCGGCTCCTGGATGCAAAGCGGCTTTTATCGCACGCGGACCTCAGCGTTTCGGAGATCGGCTATCACCTCGGCTTTCAGGATCCCTCGTATTTCTCGCGCTTTTTCCGTCGCTATGCGGGAAGCACGCCGGCGGAGTTTCGACTCGAAATCCGAGAAAAATACCAGCGAAACCCATAGTAATACCAGAGCGGCTATTTGTGGAAGACGCCCGGCGGCTTCACCGTATGGGCCTATGGAAACCACCGCAGTTCCGGAAGCCATCGCCGCGCCCGCCCCGTCTCGAAAGACGGAGGAGACAGTGTTCGCCGTCCTCTTCGCGATCAGCTTTTCGCACCTGCTCAATGACACGATTCAGGCGCTGATCCCGTCGCTTTATCCCCTGTTGAAGACGACCCTGAATCTGAACTTCACCCAGCTCGGGCTGATCACCTTCACTTTTCAATGCACGGCCTCGCTGCTGCAGCCGCTCGTGGGCTTGTACACGGATCGGCGTTCCATGCCCTTCTCCCTTGCCTTGGGAATGGGCTTCACACTGATCGGCCTGGTCGCTCTTTCGATGGCGCACAGTTTCCCGATGATCATCATCTCGGCAGCCCTGGTCGGCGTGGGATCGGCGGTGTTCCATCCCGAAGCTTCGCGCGTCGCCCACATGGCTGCCGGGACGAACCGCGGACTTGCGCAATCTCTCTTCCAGGTCGGCGGAAACGCGGGCAGTTCGCTCGGCCCGCTGCTCGCCGCGCTGATCATCGTGCCGCATGGGCAGGGTCACGTGGCGTGGTTCTCACTCGTCGCATGTCTCGGAATGGTGGTCCTCTGGCAAGTGGGCGTTTGGCAGAGCCGGAACCTGCACCTGATTCATCGCTTCTCGAAAAAGACCTCGAGGCAGCAGACCCGCTCGCTGCCGCGCGCGACCGTGATCCTCTCCCTGGCCGTGCTCGTGGCGCTGACCTTCTCAAAGTACGTCTATCTGGTGAGCATGACGAGCTACTACACGTTTTACCTCATGGACCGGTTTCACGTCTCCGTGCAGGCGTCCCAGATCTATCTGTTCGTCTTCCTGTTCGCCGTCGCCGTGGGCACGATCATCGGCGGTCCGGTGGGCGACCGGATCGGGCGCAAACGCGTCATCTGGGGCTCCATTCTGGGCGTCGCGCCGTTTTCCCTTTGGCTCCCGCACGCCGGTCTGGCGACCACTGCGGTGCTCACCGTCTTCATCGGACTCATCCTGGCGTCCGCATTCTCGGCCATCCTTGTGTATGCGCAGGAATTGGTGCCCGGCAAAGTGGGGCTCATCGCCGGGCTGTTCTTTGGCCTCGCCTTCGGCATCGCGGGCATCGGCTCAGCCGTGCTCGGCAACATGGCGGATCATGTGGGCATCAATGCCGTGTATCACGCGTGCGCTTATCTGCCGCTGATCGGGCTGTTGACCGTCTTCCTTCCCGATATCGAGCCGAAGAAGTAATCAGTATTAGAACCATGCATCCTTGAGGGAGATGAATTATTCTTCTTAATTCATCGCTTGCGCCGACGGGAAAAGTGCCGATACTTTGAGGTGGGAACGGCGAGGGCAGCGCCGGAACAACACAAAAAGCACGAATATGAACACAATCCGGAAGATCGCGACGATCGCAGCAATGGCGTTCGCCCTTACCGCAGGCACGACGTTTGCCAACACCAATTCTCCCACGGTCGAGTATCAGCACCACTGGAAAGGTCATGCCCCCACCCCAACGCAGCATGGCGTCACCATTGGCGTCTTCAGCCACGGGAACGGTGTGGGCGTAAAACCTTCCTCGCATCGCTGGCGTTGAGCGCAGGCGTTGTCCGTGAATAAATCATGCGGCGGGGCGTGAGGCGCATCCGCCTCCGCTGCTGTGAAGGTGGCGCCCCCCTCAAAAATCCGTCATGCTTAGAAAAAGCGTGCTTTTCGCGACCTGCGTGGCGGTGGCCCTAATGGTTCTCTTCCCGCCCTTCCATTACAGGTTTTCCCAAGGGCGCGTTAAAGAGCTTGGCTATTCTTTCATCGGCTCCCCTCCGGTCGTTAATCCGGTTGAAGCGGATGTTTTCGGGACCGTCAACATTCCGCTCCTGTTCATCCAAATCTCAGGCGTCCTGGTTTTTGGAGCGGTGGGCTATTCCTTCACCTTTCCCAAAGACCATGAATTCCGAATGAGGGCGCTCCCATAGAGCCCGGGCGATTGGCTGTCGGGCGGCGCCCATCATCAGGCGGCGCCCCGAACTCGCTGCGCCCCGCGTTGGCGCGCTCACGGATGGCGAAGGCGGCGCGGGAAGCAAACCACTTGAACTTCGAGCCGGAGCTGCTGCCGCAGACGCCTCTAATGAGCTGGCGCCACGTCTTCGCCGACCGGGACTTCGGCTTGCTTCGGCGGGTGAAATGCGACGGCCAGCAGCACGGCAGCCCCAAGGGCGGTCACGCATGGCACCAGGAAGAGACCGCGAAAATCGGTCACATCTCCGTGTTTGAAGGTTTTCTGAATGAGCGTGGGACAAATCGTGTTGGCGAGCAGCGCGCCGAATCCGAGGATCATCATATTGAATAGTCCCTGCGCGCTTGATCGCACGTCTTTCGGAAAATAGGCGTCCACGAAGATATAGACCGTGGCGAAGAAGAACGCGTAGCAGATTCCGTGGACGAGGTTCACCAGCACCACCAGCACCGGGTGCTCCGGCAGGAATGCAAAGACCGCGAAACGAACCGCATGGCCCAGGATCCCTACGATCATGGTCATTCGCCAGCCGAGGCGTTTCAGCGTGGCGCCGAGGACGAACATCGTCACAATCTCCATCACCTGGCCGAGACTGAGCACGGGCATGATCCAGTTTCCAGGGATTCCCACCTGTGCGCTTTTGAGGAAAGTGGCGGCCCAATTGAAGAAACAATTGTGAACAAAGGCGTCGATCAACGTCACCAGCCAGAGCACCAGCACGAAAGGATGCTTCAGCAGGCGCACCGCCTCCAGCCACGCCAGGCGGTCTTCGCTATCCGCAGCCTTGGGCTTGGGCGGCGTATGAGGCAGCGTGAGGCTATACGCCGCAAGGATCAGCGATGCGATTCCAGATACCGCGAAAGTCCAGCGAGCGCCGGCATCGAGCGCGGCGCCCGTCAGCCCGGAGCTGAGGACGGTTCCCACCCAGTCGATCGGGCCGTGCGTGGGCGTGGCTCCCACTTTGTGCCAATCCACGAGAATAAATGTGAACGGCCATGCCGCCATGATCCAGCCGATGGTTCCTCCCATCCGCACGCGGCCGAATTCCTGCTGCGCGTCCTTCAGGCTGTTGAAGGCGATGGAATTCGCGATGGAAATCGTGGGCACATAGAGGAGGCAATGCACCAGCATCAGGAAAAAAAACGGCCAAAAGCTCCGCACGAATGCCAGGCTGAATATGGCGAGCCCGGCGACGAGATGGCTGAAAGCCATGAAACGCTCCGCCGCGAAAGTGCGGTCCGCGAATTGATTGCTGAAGAACATTCCGACAATGGCGGCGACCGGAAAGGCATTCAGTATCAATGGCTGTTCCCAGGTAGCATTGAAGCCAAGACTCGGAAGATAGCCGAAGATGAGCGGCAACCAGGCTCCCCAGATGAAGAACTGGAGCACCATCATGAGGAAGAGCTTATTGCGGGGAGAGGAGTTCATGCGGGTAATGGCGCAAAAGCTCGTCAACAGGAGGGCGCCATGGCAATCTAAAACGTTAAATGCGCGAAGAGTCGGCGCGACTCTGATTAAGAAACCGCGGAGAAAGCAGCGGGGGGGGAAAACGTTCGGGCAAGGACAGTCCCGCAGTCGCGGGGCTGCCTTGCCCGAAATCGAACTGATAGTCACAGCAGTTCGCTCACGCCGCCTCCCCCTGGGGCTCGTGGACCAGACGAGCCCCAGGCAGGGAGAACCGTGCTACCCAACAACCCAACTCAACTCTAAAAATGGAGGACCACGTCAAACTGCGCTGAAAACTGGCTTTTTCGCGTGCCGTTGTCGTAGGTGTCCACCGCATACGAGTGGTCGTACCGGATTTCCGGACGAATCGTGATCAGCTTGTCCGGCCACCACGTAAATCCCATGGCATGTTCCGAATAGACCGTGGCATAACCGGTGCGGTTCCCCTCCGCGTCGTCAAAGACCTCATTGCGAACGGTGAAGAAGACACCTGGCCCAAGTCTCCACATGGTGTAATTCAGCAGCGCCCATTCATGGACAAATCCCGGACTCTTTGGGAAGGCGCCGTTCTGATAGGGAACGTCCGCGGTGGGCGCCGTGGTGGCGTCCCTCTGAAACATGTACCATGCTTCCGTGGACGTCCAAACCTTCTCATTGAACTTGTGGCTGTAGGTGCCGACGAACTGCTGGATGTTGTTGTAGCCAAACTTCGCATTATTAAACGCGTTGGCTCCTCCGTAGATCGAATCCATGTTGTTATCGGAGATCCATTGCACCATGGCAGTCCCGGTGGCCTCGCGCCCCGGATCGTGCTGCCAGGGCGCCACGTCGTTTCCGTCAGAAAGCCCGAGCTGGATAGTCCAGTTTTTATCCAGCTTTGTCGTCGTCGCCACACCCCACTGGGTGTAGGGATCGAACGTGTAAAGGAGCGAATGGCTCGACATGGGGTTGTTCGGAGCGAGCTGCGCCTCGATGTCCGCCAGGGAGATGAAGCGCCCGAAGCAGATATTCATGCCTTGAGCCACATTGGGAATGTAAATGTTCCCGTACATCATCGGCATATCGAAGCCGTAATAGTGATTATCCTTGATCAATTGATCGCTAAGGAATCCGCGCGAGATCATGTAACGATAATCCAGGCCATAGACGCCGGAGATGCGGAAGCCCCAATCGATATGATCGGTCTGGCACTCGTCCGGGACGCGTTCGAGATACAGGACAAATTGATTTTCCTCCAGGCGGTTGGAGCGCAGGTCGTAGGCTTCCGGGAAGTTCGCGCTCTGCGTCGAGTTATTCCGGGATGTGCTCAAGTTTCCCGAGAAATCCTCCCAACCATAGATTTGGAATCGGCTGGCCTTCCAGGCATCGCCATTCGGGCCGTCATAAAACGCCTGCATCAGGGGACCGGGCGGCACGATGCCGGCGTCGCCAATGGCGGGCGATCCGCCAAGCTGCCATTCTCCGTCCGGGTAAGGAGGGCTGTCAAACGGGGCCGCAAGACCGCGACGCTGGCAGCCGTCCGGAGGCGGCGTTGTCTTGTCCTCTTTACCCGCCGGCGCGGCCGGGGCCGGCGCCTCGTAGCAGGGGGCGCCCAACTGCTCGCGAAAGTCTGTGTCCAGCCGTTCCCAGAAATTCATATGCTTTTTCTGTTCGGCTAATGCCGCCGCCGCGGCGGCAGAGGCGGCGGCTGCGTCTTTCGCGGCTTTTTTATCCGAAGCCGTGTCGGCGAATGTGACTGGCAGTGCACTGGCCAGCGCGGCGGCCATGAGGACTGCGCACTTGAGCCTGCGTTTGTTTGACATTGATGATCTGTGAGATTGCGCCGGTCAGCCGGCGTGGTGTGTGGCTATTCTTTCCGCTCCTCCGCGGAGCCATGGAAGATATCCTTATCTCCAGGCGCGCGGCATCCACTTTAGACATCCGGTCAATAACTGTCACACAGGCTCATCATTGCACAATGGGGGGGTTGCGCGGTTTTGCATGAATGTGCATTTTGACCGGAAAACCCGATATGTACCAGCCCTGCAGGCAGCCAGCCTTGGCGCAAGGTGTGCGCAGGCTCGTCCGCCATGACGGATCGTGGCTGGGCTTGGTGAACGGCCGGCCCGGGCCAGCCCTGGAACCTCTAACTGCCCCTAAGAAATCCCGCCTGACAGGTGCGAGCCCATCAGGCGGGATGTTAGGAAGAAGCGCCCGGCCGGCTAACTGTTTCGGGAGAAACAATTGACAAGCCGGGCGCAGGATCAACCCGGGTTAGAAGTGGAACGTGGCGTCAATCGCGAACGTCAACTGGCTCGTCCGCGTGCCATTGTCATAAGCGCCGTAAGTGGTCTCGGGCGCGCCGCTGGTGTTGTAGTTGGCTGTGGAGCTCGCGAGACCATTGGTCTTATAGCAATGCTCGAAGCGAATCTCCGGCCGGATCATGAGGAGCTTGTTCGGGAACCAGGTGATTCCCATGGCATGCTCCGAGTAGGGCGAGGAATAGCCCGAACGATAACCCTGAGGGTCATCCCACCATTCGTTGCGGACCGTAAAGAACGCGTTGGGCGCAATCCTGAAACAGGTGTAGTTGACGAGACCGCAATCCCATGCTTTGCCGGTATGGGTCGGGAAGAACCCGTCCTCGTAGGGAACTTTATACGTGGGCGCCGTTGCCACACCGTTGGTCCACATGTATTGGAACTCGAATGTGGTCCAGATGGTCTCGTTGAATTTGTGCGTATAGCTCTCAATGCACTCCTGAAGGTTGTTAAACCCGAAGTTGCCTTTGTTGAAGGAGTTAATGCCGCCGTAGAACGAATCATGTCCGCCGGAGTCAATATACTGAAAGTTCACCGAACCGGTGGGCTCGCAGCCTTGTTCATGCAGATTGTACGCCCAAGGCGCGGTGTCAACGCCGCTGGCGATACCCAACTGAAGCACCCAGTTTTTATTGAGTTTGGTGGCCGTCCAGATGCCCCAAATGGTGTAGTCATCGAACGCATACACGAGCGAGTGGCTGGCCATCAGGTTGTTCGGCGCAAGCTGCTGCTCGATGTCGGGCATCGAAACGATACGACCGATGATCAGGCTCATGCCTTGGGCAATCTGCGGAAAGTACAGGTTGAAATACAACATCGGCGTGTCGAAGCCGCTGAACTTATTCGCCCGAAACAGGTTCTGGTCGTTGATATAGCCACGGGAAGCCATGAAACGGTAATCCAAGCCGTAAAGCAGGGAGATACGGAAGCCCCAATCGATGTGGTCGGTCTGGTTCTGATCGGCCATGCGCTCGATATAAAGCACGTCCTGCTCATTCTCCACGCGGTTCCCGCGCTCGTCGTACACCTCGGGGAAATTTGATTCCTGACTCTTTTGAGTGTTGTGCGAAGTGCTGATGTTTCCGGATACCGTCACCCAGCCATAAAACTGGATGCGGCTGTCGTACCACTCTTTACCGCTTGGACCGTCGTAGATGGCCTGCATCAGCGGCCAGGGGGCGTCCCGAAGGGCGCCTGGATCACCGATGACGTTCGGGCCGCCGCCGATTTGCCAATCCGGATCGGGGAAGGGCGGACCATCGAATGGTGTGGGGCCGATGCGGCGTTCCGGCGCCGGAGGATCTCCAGGCTTGGGCGGAACGAAACATTGGGTCGCGCTTTGCTCAGCGAACGCCTCGTTCAGCCGCTGCCACCAGTACATATTGGCCTTCTTGCCATAGGGGATCGGCGCAGGAGCCGGAGTGGCGCCCGCCGGTCCCTTCGCGTACTTGCTGGCGTCTTTTTTCTTCTTCGCGTCCGCCGTCTTCTTGGCGGTCGCGGTCTTTTTGGCGTCCACGGAAGTGTCCGTGGTATCCGCCGACCACGCGATGGTGGCAGACAGCGCCACCGCCAGGACCGATGCCCAGGCGATTAAGCGTTTGGATTTTTTCACAATCATATCTTTTGTCGGTGGTTGGTAGGTGTGTTTTTTTTGGTTGGGCGCGCAAAACGGTTCCCGCGAGATTGGAGTCTGCTGGAACCGCAGTTCGACGCGCGGACCTTAGCAGAGGGCATGCCATTGCAGATTGCAATAACATTCTCGCATCATGCAATACCCCCTTTCCTCCTTGGCGGCTCCCTAATGTCGACCCGTCCACCTCTGTCCATCTACGCTTCGCAATTACAGAGATCAAAACAGGGGCCCGCAAGCGTCACAGGCGAATCCGCCCGCATTTCGGTAATGTTCCCTAAATTTTGCTCAAAAACCCCTGTCTTCCCCCCATTTTTCCCCGCATTTGCTCCATTTTTGTGACGCAAGTGACGCGACCTGCGCGAATTTAGCCATCTGCGGGTGTGCCGTTTTTCGCAATGTCCTCCCCCATGCTCCAAGATCCCGCGGCCCGACGAGGGTTGGCCATTAACCTCTTCACTGCGCCATCTTTGGCATTTTGCACGTTGGCCCCAAATTCGCCCAATTTCACCCGCCGTTGAGCCGGTCGAATCGCCGGAGTTTTGCAAAATGCGGCGCCTCGCCGCTTGGTTTTACTCGCTCGGCGCAGACGGACGCTCCGCCGCAATCGGACGTTCGGGGGATTCGGAGTTCCAATCCATGCGCTTCCTTCGAACGCTTTCTGCACAACCGCGGCCGCGGACCACCCGACCGTTCAGATGGGCAGCGGTCCCGCCGATTCCATTCCCACCGGAAATCCGCACTAAAACGTTCGGGCAAGGACAGTCCCGCACTCAGGGGACTGCCTTGCCCGAAATCGAACTGTTCATCAAAGCACCACGTTCGTTCCACATCCCCTGCCTGGGCTCGTGGACCAGACGAAGCCCAGGCAGAGGACCACCGTTTCTACCTAACAACCCAACTCAACTCTAAAAGTGCAAGACCACGTCAATCTGCGCGGTCAACTGGCTTTTGCGTGTGCCGTTGTCATAGGTTCGCTCCGCGTACGAATGCTCGTACCGAAGTTCCGGACGGATGGTAATGAGCTTGTCCGGCCACCATGTAAATCCGATGGAATGTTCAGAATAGGCCGTCGCATAACCAGTGCGGTTTCCCTCCGCGTCGTCAAAAACCTCGTTGCGGACCGTGAAGAAGAGGCCCGGGCCGAGTCTCCACATCGTGTAATTTAGGAACGCCCATTCATGCACAAATCCCGGACTCACCGGGAAGGCGCCGTTCTGGTACGGCACATCCTGGGTTGGCGCCGTGGTCGCATTCCTTTGGAACATGTACCACCCTTCCGTGGTGGTCCAGACCTTCTCATTGAACTTGTGGCTGTAAGTGGCGACGTACTGCTGGATGTTATTATAGCCGAAATTCGCATTGTTGAACGCATTGGCTCCGCCGTAGATCGAATCCATATTGTTATCCGAGATCCATTGCACCATCGCGGTCCCGGTCGCCTCGCGCCCCGGGTCGTGCTGCCACGGGGCCACGTCGTTCCCGTCAGTCAGGCCAAGCTGGATCGTCCAGTTCTTGTTCATCTTGATCGTCGTCGCCATGCCCCACTGGGTGTAGGGATCGAAGGTGTAGAGCAGCGAATGGCTCGACATCAGGTTGTTCGGCGCGAGCTGCGCTTCGATGTCCGCCAGGGAGATGAAGCGGCCGATGCAGATGTTCATCCCTTCCGCCACCCACGGGATATAGATGTTCCCGTACATCATCGGCATGTCGAAGCCGTAGTAATGATTGTCCTTAATCAACTGATCGCTCAGAAAGCCCCGGGAAATCATGTAACGATAGTCCAGCCCATAGACTCCGGAGATG